>JACLAC010009791.1_pt1 | contig 82095 bp, 64 predicted proteins | sample 8027881 | NCBI WGS metagenome assembly JACLAC01 (sample SAMN15725517, study PRJNA655200) | protist metagenome | isolation source: fluorescence activated cell sorting (FACS) single amplified genomes of... | place: Spain: Blaines Bay Microbial Observatory, Mediterranean Sea | collected 2016-01-19
AAAGATCAGGAGTTTTTTGGTCTTTCGATGCATTGCGGCGCCCTTCAGTGTTGGTGTGTCTCGTTGTTGTAGTAATGGATGCCCGCTCAATTGAGTATTTGGAATTTAACTTATGCAGTCTTATAGTTTTTTACAAATTCTAGATTACTTATTTTCTTGGATTCCGGCAATTTTCCTGAATTGTGGCGAATGTCAAACTGGATTTCCGGGTTATCAATATGCCCTCCGATATTTCCGGCCAATAAATCTTGTGCATTGAAAAATACACATGACCAAAGAATCAATGATCAAAGTTCAAAATCAATGCAGTAATCGTATAAAGGAAATAAACTTTTCCCTTTATTAGGAGTAACGCAGTTACTTTAGTACATGGTACATGCTGAAATACAGGTTGCCGGAAAAATGAAAAAATATATTAAATACGAAAATACAGAATTCGGAGTATTCCCTTTTGAGTATTCAACAACGGGTTCATGGTTGCCACGCCAGAACGGTAAACCAGAATACTTACCATCAGAACCTAAAGACTTATGGAACAAGAATAACCTGTATCACAGAATGAAACTTGCAAAGTACAAGATTAAACCAGATGACGAAGATGTGTTCCAAGACTTGCATCTCAACTACCAGCAAAGAATGTGCGATCCGACATATTCTGAATATGATCCGTCAAAGTCATACGATGAGACCATCAAGCTTGTTTACGAATCTGTATATCAGAACTACTACTACCACTCACTGACGCCGAACCAGAAGTCTAAGTACGTCAACAGCAAGGCGAAACCAGAACCAGTGATGGAACGCCAGGTTCCTTTGAACCCAGACATCGCCACAGCGTCTGAATCGCCGTCTGACGCCGCCATGCGGACTTTAGCAAGGATTGGTCACACTACCGTCAATGGATGGCTCAGAGACCAGTACAAGGCGTTTAAAGACCAGAAGTTTAAGCTGGATCAGGTTCATCAGGTTAAGCAGTGGCTGAAGTACCGGAATATCAAGTTCCATACGCCAAGACATGGTGACGGCAAATACATCTACCTGACCGGATGTCCAATTTGCCAGCACAGAAGCTCGACGGTAACGTATCTGCGACGAATTCCAGAAAAGAATGTATGGACTTGCGATTGTGAGAACCCAAATTGTAAATTTACGGTTCCAGATTCGGGACACTTTGTAATCCACAAAAAACGGTTTAGATTAGAGTGGTTCCTAAGTTGTGCGGTTGTCTTACAAACCATGTTGGACTTAGAAGACAAAATCGAAAGATGAATTGTGACCAAAAAACGTGACCATCAATGTGCCTATTGCGATCACGTCATCAAGGGCATTCGAGCATTAGACCAAACGATGCCATGTCCAAATTGTGGGGTCAAACTAAAGATGACCCGCGTTCTTACAAAAGGAATGGAAAAGCATGAGAAAACGTGTATGGAATGGACTTGTACGGGGTGCCTTCCCTATGTGCTATTCTGGACACTCGGAGCTCTTTGGCATGTAAATGACCCTTTAACAATTTTTCAGGAAGATGAATCCGTATCATTTATTTGGTACGTTCCCCTTTTTGGTCCCATTGCTCTTTTGCCATTTATCTTGTGGATAGCGAGAATGCTAGACAAACCTGAACCGGAAAGGGTAGAGCTGGTCAAAGAGTTTTTGGATTCAGTGCAAACGCCGGAGTTCACACTTCAGGGTCTCGAAAAACTTGCCAAACGGAAATACAAAAATATTGACTTCATCGATACCCACGTAAACTATCTATTTACTTCCGAACTCAGAGGAAAGGTCATTGAAGTCAGGTCGTCCAATGGAAAATTGAAAAACAAAGGAGGACGACTTTTGTGGAGAAAACTATAACACTACGAAATACCATCCATTACAGAAAACAATCACTATGCCTAAGTTCTTAACAAAAGCAAGAAAGTGGACATTTCAATAATTGAGTTACGACTGTGTCTAAACGCCCCGCCGTGATTGAAATACCAATATTCAAGTTTCTCAAGAACAGAAAACCCCGACCTGGTTTTGTCAAACCCAGGAAATATATTTTCGCGGTGATCTTTTCGGTTTTACAAACGTATATGTTGCTACAATGACGATTGCTCTTTAATAGAAATGTACTTCGTCAAAGTGTTTGAATTTCAAACGGCATTGATAGCGATGGTAGGCTGGTGGGGTTGTTAATGAGTGTGGCAAGAACGGAAGGTTAAATTATGGCCTCAATTAGACCGTGTCCGAAAAGTTCGTCTAAGCTTGAAATACGCTTCACCTGTGTCGTTACCAAAACAAAGCGGACAATTGCTGTTGGTTGTGGTGATATGCAGCTCGCTGAACGCCTGAAGGCTAAAATTGAGGATGTCATTTTAAAGGTCAGAAACGGTGAGAAGAAAAAGCCATCGTCTCATTTGATTGGCAAAAAGAACGGCGTTAAAGATTGGTATATCAGTGGCGGCAGTGTAGGGGGGCTAGACCTGCGCTCTGAATGGCTTGAAGATATTGAAGGCACTGTTGCTGTTAGTACTTTAGAAGGCTATCGCCATCATATCGAATCGTTTGATCTCTCAGATCCTAAGCTCACGCTTAAAGGTATCCAGTCTCAGTTTACGGTTCGTACAGCCAAAAAATACAAAGCCACTTTCGGTACTTATTGGTCATGGCTCGTGGCAAATGATTATTCCGAAGCACCGAACCCTGTTAGGGGTTTTAGGTTTGAGAAGGCAGAAGCAAAAGAAGATCGATGGTCGTATCGGGATCTTTCACGTTATTTGAAAAACGAAAAGGGATTAAATCCTGGCGATCCTCAATGGGACGATGTGATGCTGCGGCGGGTTTATCTTTCTGATGATGAGTTTGACGTGGCTAAAGTCTGGGTGAAGGATTACCTGTCGAAGGGTTCTCTTGATCGTAAATTTGCGTTGGCTTGTCTTGTAGCTTCAGAGGCTGGATTAAGGCGGGGCGATATTGTTCGTCTGAGGAAGCAGGATCTAGAGGGGCGAATCATTCGCATTCGTCGGACTAAGGGGTCGGCGTCGAATCTTTACAAGGTCTCAAGGGGTGCGCTGTCGCAGGAGACGGCCTATGAGCTTCAGCGGTTCATGGACGATTCAGAGCTTGAGTACCCATTTGCACGTTCCGCGATGCCTGCCGACGGAACCGCTGAGTTCCAGAAAGCTGCAAGAAAAGAAGCAGATCATCTGACCGCGCTGCTGAACACGAGGGCGAAGGTGTTCCCGTTTCCTGGAGCATTGTACGGCTATCATGTTCTGAGGCATTCGGTGAGTGCGAAGGCAAAGCAGAACCTTACGAAAGAACAAACCAAGGCGTTGCTTGGTCATGAGACTGACACTATGTATCATCACTATGGTGGAACAGATGCTAAAGAACTTATTGCTGCTGTAGACACGATAACGTAAGGCTTCAACTGCTGTGTACATCCACACACATGGGGGGTAATGGTGGGGTATTCCGACTTGTACACTAAGCTGGTTTTTTGTTGGTGGTTGCTGTAAGGAGTTGGGAGATAAGTAGTTATCGTTTCGGGAGTGTTTGTAGATCTGGTGACTGCCCCGGGCTTCAAACCCGGCGAGACCCCTGAAAAGGGGTCTGGTGGGTTCGATTCCCATCCACTCCCGCTGAGCGGTTTTCTCCGCTCTTTCGTTCACCCTCGCACTGTGCCGTATCTCGCGGCACAGTCGAGGGTTCGAACGATTCTCGGCCCGGCTCCTGAAATCCGGTTTGCGAGCCCATACCACCCAATTCGGCACCGTACTGCGCCGGATTCTGCGCCGCTTTTTTGGTAGACCGTCCGGCAGCATTAATCAGGTCATCGACGCTTGTCTGGAGGTAGTGTCGGTGAGCAACTGCCGGCGTGTTTCCCATGATCGCACAAACCACATGAGTCGGGTTTTCCCGTTCCAGTTCCGTCTGACGTGATGCCCGCAGGTTGTGCGTGATTCGTGGCCACCTCACCAGCCCCGCCTGCTCAACAAGCGCGTCGAGACGTTTGCGGATGCAGGCACCGCTCGGACTCCGATACTGGCTGATTACAAATACCGCTCCCGGCTCAGCAAGTTCGAAACTCTCTTCAAGGAAGGGCCGGAGTTCGTCGAAGATCGGCACCAATCGTTTCGGCTTGCCTTGCTTCTTTGTCTTCGGACTCGTCACCGTCATCAGTCCACGTTTCCAATCGATATCCTGCCAGCGGAGTTTCAAATGTTCACTCGGACAACGCAGCGATCTGAATCGCAATCGAATGGGGACGCAGTGGATGTGTCAATCGAAGTGGCACCAAGAACGCTGCCGTCTACACTTAAAACGAATGACTCGAATTCAACTCCCTCCGCCGCTCTTGCATCGCATTGCAGGACTCCGTTATTGTAATTGCTTAGTCATTGAATGACGCTGGTATCCACTGATGTTTCGATGTCGAATTTCAATCGCAATCGTGCTTGCTCTGACGCTGCCTTTGCAGTTGTCGGCTAGTGGATCGTGCTGCCAGGCAGGACAGGAATCGTGTTGCTCGGCACCAGCCGAAAAGTCGGACGTTCAATCGAAGTCTTGCTGCTCGCAGGTAGAAACTCAGTCGACTGGCTGTAAACACTGTGCTGCTGCAAAAGCCCAGTCGAGTCAGTCATCTCTTGAACGATGCACCTGCCACTGCAAAGAGAATCCAAGCGATCGACAGGTAACCAAGTCTCGCCGAGAGTTATACTTTGAGTCGATTCTTGCGTCTCAAGACGCAATCTTTTCAGATGCCCAGACGCCTACTCCGACTCCACTGAAGGTCGAATTCACTGGCCAATCGCCTCGACTGCGTTTGCACGCGATTCATTGTGTCTGGTTGAATTAAGTCCACGGTGCGTGATCAAGCTTTCTAAGCTCTCGTCCTTCGATTCCGAATCAGGACTGGAGCTGTCGCTTGTCATGCCTGTTTTGCGTGGCCGAATCTCAAATTCAATCGACTTCAATAGGAACTACACAATGAAGAATATCATGCTGCTTAGCGGTGCCAGCCTCGCTCTGGTCTTGGCTTTCACGAATACTCAGGCTGAAGAAAAAACGAAGAAGGTCACCAAGGTCAAATGCGTTGTCGCCGATAAAGAGATCGAAATCGCGAAGGCGGTTTCAGTCTCATACCGAAAAGCCACAGCGTACGTTTGCTGCAATAACTGCAAAGCGAAGTTCGAAAAGGATTCTTCGAAGTTTGCGACGAAAGCCAATCACCAACTCTTCCAGACAAGCCAGGCAAAGCAGGTCAAATGCCCGTTGTCTGGAGGCGGTGTTGACTCAAGCAAAACCGTCAAAGTGAGCGGCGTCTCTGTCGCCTTCTGCTGTGGCAAGTGCCAAGGCAAAGTCAAAGACGCAAAGGGCGACGACCAGCTCGCACTCGTCTTCGCTGACAAGGCATTCGACAAAGGCTTTGAAGTCAAGAAGAAGAGCAATAAGTAAATCTTGATCGACAAGCAGTCTTGAAATCGAAACGGGCATCTGAGAAATCGGGTGCCCGTTTTTTGTATTGCTCCAGTATTCGTGCTGACTTGGTTTTCTTAATCGCGACGAGATTCCCGCCGCCGCACTTGAATGTGAAGAAGACCGACTTCCGAGACATCTCACACCACGCCCTTGCACACGTGACGAACCGGTGCAAAAAACGACCGCGAAAGAGACTCAACTATCTCACCCCACTCGAAGCTCTAAACAAAGCCGGCTTTGCACTTCAGATGTAAATCCACGCCCCTGAAGTCTCACGACTTCAGCTACGTCCGCCTCGCATTCATTCGCCTGAAGGAATGGAGAAATTAACCAATGAGACCTAGGGTATTGATATTCATAATTGCTTCCGCCGCGACGGTTCACTCCGCTGAACCCATCGATATCGGTTCGCGTCGCGAATTGTTTGTTGATCAGTACTTGGTCGAGAAGTTCGACGGCGCGCGCCGCGTGTTGCATCAACCCACGCCGCGTGGAATTTCCCTGGTGCGAAACAAGCCCTGGGAAGGCAATGCCACCAGCAAGGAGACGGTCTTTCGGGACGGCGATATCTACCGGATGTATTACCGCGGCCGGCAATGGCTGAGGACTGCCCTCGACGGACACCCGACGGTGACCTGTTACGCGGAGAGCCAGGACGGCATTACCTGGACGAAACCTGAACTGGGTCTGTTTGAGTTCAACGGATCGAAGAAGAACAACATCGTCTGGGCCGCCCGGGAGACGAACGACTTCTCGGTGTTCAAGGACCCCAACACGGATTGCCCGCCCGAACATCTCTACAAGGCGGTGGGTCGGACATACTCGCCGAAATACGGAAAAAGCACGGCTTTGTTTGCCTTTAGTTCGCCCGATGGAATTCATTGGAAACTGATGCGCGAGGAGCCAATCGCCTCGGGTGGCGCCTTCGACTCGACCAACCTTGCCTTTTGGGATGCGGCCCGCGGCGTGTATCGAGCTTACTTTCGCGGTCATCGGGGCGAGGTGCGCCATGTGCGCACCGTGACGTCGTCCGATTTTGTGCGTTGGTCGAAACCCGTGTATTTGAAACTGAATAGCGCGGCCGTCGACGGGCGATCAAACACTTCCTTCAAATCGGACCTCACAAACCAGCTCTACACCAACCAAATCATTCCGTACTATCGCGCGCCGCACATCCTGCTCGGTTTCCCCACCCGTTACGTGGACTACGGTTGGACGGAATCCACACGAAATCTGCCAGACCAGAAAATGCGCAAGCGACGGCAGAAACTCGGCGGGAGGCGGGCCGCGACCGCGATGACCGACGGCATGTTCATGAGCAGTCGCGACGGTCGGACCTTTCAAATCTGGCCGGAATCGTTTCGGCGGCCCGGCATCCAGCGTCCCGGGAGTTGGACCTATGGTGACAACTACCAAAACTGGGGGCTCGTGGAGACCGCATCGACGTTGCCCGGCGCTCCGAACGAACTTTCGATGTACGTCACGGAGGCGTACAAGTCGCAGTTCGCCAGGGAGCCGGACTCCGAGCGCGGCGTGTATGTGAGCGAGTCGGATCCCAATACACCCGAACTCGTCAACCGACTTCGGCGCTACACCATCCGCATCGACGGTTTCGTCTCCGTTCAGGCTCCCCTGTCGGGCGGAACGGTGCTGACGCGACCGTTAACCTTCGAAGGCGATCAACTGGAGATCAATTTCTCCACCTCGGCGGCGGGCGGAATCCGCGTTGAGATCCAGGACCTGGAGGGCACCCCGATCACCGGATATGGACTCGACGACTGTCATCCCCAATACGGCGATCAGTTGGACCGCATCGTCACCTGGAAGAAAATGCCCAGCCTCGAAGGCCTCGCCGGAAAACCGGTCCGAATGCTGATCGAATTGAAGGACGCCAATCTATACTCGTTTCAATTCGCCATCGAAAACCCGACAACCAAGTAAGTTGTAAATATAGCCTTCGGCCGACACCTAAGAACGAAAAAATCAAGCCATGGCCAATAAAACAACGATTCATCGACGTACATTTCTCCGCGGCGCAGGTGGCGTGGCTTTGAGTTTGCCGTTGCTCGAAAGCATGGCGGCAGATGCACAAGTTGAAGTGCCCAAACGTTTTCTGGGGCTTTACATCGGACACGGATTTTCCCTGGGCGGTGAATGGTCCTTTTACCCGAACGTGGTCGATGGTGAGATGCGATTCAGCAAGTCGATGGCCGCATTCAATCCTCTTGCCGAGCACGTTACGGTCCTGCGAGGTTTAGAGCATCCCGGCTGCGTCAGTGCCGGAGGCCACCAAACGGGCGATTCGTTCTTAACCGGGAGCCATGTCAATCGCGCGGCCAAGAGTCCGTCGTTCGACCAGATTGCATCGATGACTCATGGGCACAAGACACGCTATCCAAGTCTCGTGCTCGGTAACGAAGGCGGAATGGGAAGCATCGGTTTGTCGAAAACGGTGTCTTATAACCAGTTTGGCCGTCCGATCCCCGCGAGCAATGACATCCGAGGCCTCTTCGACGCCATGTTAAATTCTGATCCGGAACTGCAGAAGGGGCAGCGTTCGCGACTCGCATCTGACAAGTATCGGCTCGATCACGTTCTGGAGTCTTACCACGGGCTGAAACGCCAACTCGGACGCGATGACTCGCAGAAGCTGGACCAATACATGCAGGCATTACGAGATGTGGAGAAAGAGATCCAGCGCATGCAGCGCTGGGTGGCAATCCCCAGGCCGCAGGTGCCCAGCGATGGATTGGCGCTCAACGCCTCCGAGAAGGATCCGGCGGCTTTCATCCGCACGATGTACAACCTCATTTATCTGGCGTTTAAGACAGATTCCACCCGGTATGCGACCTACATGCTACAGAGCATGAATGCCGAGTGGGGCAGGATTTCGATCGCTCTCGGGCTCGGACCAGGTCACCATGTGCTGGCGCATAACGCGGTGCAAGGCGGCGGGCATCTGGAAAAATCGGGAAGTACGACAAGTTCCAGGCAGACCTTCTGGCGGAGTTCATTACGAAACTGGCGGACACGCCCGAGGGCGAAGGCACGATGCTCGACAACACGGTCGTGCTCTACGGCAGCAGCAACAGTCAGACGCACGTCAACACCAACTATCCGTTGATGTTGGTAGGAGGCAAAAAACTCGGCATCCGACAGGGTTCGCTGCATGATTTTGGTAAAAAAAAAACGCCGCCGCTGTCCAACCTCTACCTAACGCTGATAAAAGCGTTGGACGTTCCCGCCAGACAATTCTCCGACAGCAGCGGAACAATGCTGGAAATCATGGCTTGAACTGCGGTTGGTCATTGCCGGCAACTGAGCACTCAGCATGCGACAAGATCAACAGATCAAACCAAATAAGATGATTAGAGTGCATATCGAAACCCAAATCTGGCGTATCGGCGTTCGCCAGAACGCGGAGTGCTGGTGCTTCAGGATTATGGCAAAGGGACGGTCGTGCATTTCAGGAATATTCGATTAAAACAACGGCCAGCTGGCGACGACTGACCTCAAGATGCTGAGAATCGCCAAAGGAAGCCCGAGAGGAAGACACCGCGTTCATCTCGCGAGTCTGCAACCGCGTTGCGTTCCGCGACAGGGAACTGGCTGCTCTGTATCCGGTTGAACGTACGACGCTGCGGGCCTGCAATTGGAATTAGTTATCGAATCCGTCATCTGGCCGAAGCGTCAGATCAAAGAAGGCTTTGAAATGACGACCATCCTCACCGACGACGGTCGAGCACTTTCTGGCTATCTGACCTCAGAAAACAATGGCACGGTTGGCCTGCGCGATCTCGCCACCGGCAAAGTCCGCTATATCCCCAGCGAAACAATCGAAAAACGCGTCAACAAGGGCACCGCCATGCCGTCGGGCTTTACCAATTCCCTGACTCGCAAAGAACTCCGCGACCTGATCGCTTACCTTGCCAGTCTCAAGGGAAGCGGCATAAAGCCTTAGCAAGCAATTAGCGTTCATAAAACGGAGCACAAGCAGACTCGGGGAGACAACGGACTTCATGTCGATATTCAATTTGCTGTTTCTCGCTATCGGTCTTGATGAGTTCGCATGAATCTGCGCGGAATGGCTACCGTGCATTCAGGAGTCATTCACCAATCTCTATGCGCCTGTAGGGACTGGAGATATATGTGGCATAGACTTTTCCGGCATACCGAACAATCTTGCGGTGATTGCTGAAAAAGTCGATGCGATGGGCCTTGGGATCGAGTTCGATTTCCGCGACCCACACACCTCGCCTCGAATCATGATGCAACTTTGCGAAGTTGTCGTCGGGAATTGGCTCACTCAGATATTGAGGACTGCCGTCGGGGGCACGATCGAACATCCACCAGATGCGGCCACTCTCTTCTTTGGATCCGGCAGGGAACCGGACGATGACTTCAAGTGCACCGTCTACCAATGAATGCTCAACCGCCGGAGGTTCGAGGAGTGGTCCACTCACCCCGTCGGGGAAGAAATGATGCAGGAGAAACGCGGCTTTGTTTTGCTGATCACGTTCAAGCCTCGGGTGTCCCTTTTTTCCATGCCCCGTGTTGGCTCCGAGGTAGATGGGAATGGCCGAATGGTGGCTTCCACCCCAGGCCATGTCATAGGCGACCATGTCATGCGTGCCTGGATGGAAAAGCATCTCGACTTCGCGGTGCTGAAGTTGCTTCAGGTTTCGGGATATGAAAACGTCATCGGAAATGCCCCGCGTGAATTTCTGCAGGTCCTTCCAGGTGTAGCCCGCGCCGAGCACAGCCCTGTTGAAGTTGGGGCCGAAGTGTCCGCCAGAGAAACCGCCGCGTCTTCCAGGTTGTGACTCCAGTTCATCCCAGGCGGCGCGATCGCAGAGGCGCAGCGGTGAATCCCAGATCGGTGACACCGTGGCATGCACGGCGGTCATGCGATCGTCGTGCAGAATGGCCATCGAGGGCGACGCGCCGTTTTTCGATCCGCCAGTCGCGGCGATTTTGTCTTTGTCGAAATGTTCCGCCTCAGCGTAAGCGGTCGTGATCGCCCGCATCAAGGTCGCGGGCCATGCCCAGTATTGAATTTTGTATCGCGGGTTGAGCGTTTCGGCGAATCGCTTGTCGGCAGCCTGCGTCATTTCTCGTTGCCCGTACGTTCCCGGTTCCTGAACGACCGTGAAAACAAGCCCGACGCCTCCTTGCAGTAATTCCCGTTCCAGGGGATTCGGTTTTGTGTCCTGTTGCAGTCGCGTCGGTGTACTTGCGCCGGTAATATGAAAGCCGTTTGCCTTTCGGTCTGCGGGCACCACCATACGAACAGGCACGCGGTATTCCTGACCGGGCCACATGTCTCCGACGTTAATGGTGACGAGCTTCTGTCGTGTGGCGACCAGGCCCTCGACGACGTGCCACTCCTGATGAACCTTGACTTCGAGGGTCTTTGGATTTCGAATGGCGTCCATATCGAAAAGCTCGCCAGCGACTGACACGCCACAGTTCGCAAAAAACATCACGATCAAACAGAGGGTTGTTCTTGATTGAATCTTATTGAGCAGGCAACTGTTTCCTGTTGGACGATAGTTGTTCATCGATAAGGCTCTTTCCTGTTTTACGTATCGTTTTTTCTGCTGTGCGTCCGTGTGATTGACAGTCTTTCAGCTTTCAAAGACATCGTACTCGTCAATCATGCGCGGATCACCCGACTGCACCCGTTCGCTCATCAAGTGCCACTCCAGCTTCTCGTGCACATCAGATAACTCCAGTCGTCAGCCAGAATGAACAGGATGTTGGGTTGCTCAGTTGCTGTCCGCTCCGCGGCATAAGTGGGAGTATTCGGCCCGGCACATATCGAAATTGCTACCAGATATAGCGAATACACATTGCCTTCTCAGCATTACATCACTTTAGCCGATCATATTCCCCAGCAAAGACATTCTCATCTAATCTCCCCGTAGGATCAAAAACCTCCGCCTTACTCGCAGCCAGTCCGCGTTTGGAATTCGACGTCAGTCAGAACTGTGCCAGCAGGCTGCGGCCGGCGATGATCTCAACACACGCATCGTGACCGGTCTAACGTCCAAATGTGAGTCGCGATACGGTTCAAGGAAGCTCTACCCAGATTGTTTCTCGAGCGGTTCGACGAGAAGAGTGGTCTTTGATTGGCGAGACGGTGGGCAAGATTGTAGAAAAGTTGCTTGCTCAGTGATTACGGTCGATATACGAGGTGTACCACGTCGGTCCACAGCAACGGCCGTGACCTTGTTGACTGGCATTCGGACTCGGCTTGTGGCAACTCGGTCACTGCAGAGGGAAACAGCACGGGCTGTCATTCAAGGTGCGTCGACGGAAATGTTTCCGGAAACTCTCATAAGTTTGCCGACCATGCGGAAGTATTGGCAGGTACTGCTGCGACCGCAGTCGGTGATAAGCCGCTGAGATAGAATACTCTGATATGCCGTAAGTTCCGTGTTTTACTGCATGCTGAGTCAGGTCGGGATTTTCGACCACACGGCCATAATCAGGAGCTGTGTCGACTGCACCTGCACCCGGCCCGTGTGGCAGGAAAGTATGTCACTGCCTGGCAGCATGAAGGACCAGTCGTCGTCGCATTCCATGACTGGATCCCACCGTCATGCTGGATTAAATCGAACCGCGGGCACACATTAAACGTCCCCATCTGCGCCGGTAAGATACCAGCGTTGCGGGTCGAAGAATTGTGGATCGGCGTCGTTGAGCGTCGCTGAGTCGCCATAAATGAATACCTGGCTCTTTTCCGGTCGACGGTTGAAACCAAATTTCTGCAACCGCTCCACGAGCAGATTTGCGCCGAAGCAGCATGCAGTGATCGCAGTGGCGCGATACTCCCGCGATCGCATTCTGCGTAGAAATTCACTTAACAGTCGGTCCAGAGCTGGCGTGCCATCAAACATAACATCGGCGACTTCAATGTTGGCATTACGAAGAACCTCGAACACGATATAGCCGATGAGTTCGCCCTCAGTGTCGGCCATCCAGAAGGTCTTAAAAGTTGATTCTTCACCTCCATGAAATCGCCACGTCAGGTAATCCGAGGTTCTTTGCGTCGCAATCGGAAAGCGGGAACCGACTCGTTCCCAGAGCCGATCGAATCGAGAGTCGAACGTATGTCCAACTCCCACGGTCACCTCGGCAGAACGTGATGGGAACGTTTCACGGGACTTCAACCGCAAACCCACGTCGACCATTGGGGCGGCCACTTTCGCCAGCCATGTCGGCCGGAGTCGTTTTCTGAGCTGTGTCTCTGATTTAATGATTTTTACCCAGCGTTCCACGGTCCCGACGGATTTGCATCCAGCACGCCGCAACAGAGGAATCGCCTCTTCCGTTATGCCAAAGAGGAGCGTCCGGTCGCTATCAGCGAGCGATCCGAGCAAGGTGCGTTGTAGACGCAGTGCCGGACCGGCACTGCGATAATCCTTGTCCACGGCAAGATTGCCAATCTGACCAACCGAGTGAATCTGGTCGCCGAGACTCAATTGCTGCGCGTGCAGACCAAATGCTCCATGGATCGCATGTCCTTCTGGCCGGTACACCCAGATCATGGCCTCGGCATAGGGGTTGGTAAGATAGTTCTCGAAGCGTCTGGGCGATTCACCGAAAGATCGGCGCCAGACTCCTTCGATTTCATCGCGGTCAAGCACCATGTCGGCAAGTGTCACGCTGGCTGCGTCCGCCGGGACCGACGACCTGCTTATTACAGATTGGTTCATTGCAGCTGCCACCCTCTGGTTGAGATTCGCCTCTGGCTTCCAACTGATCAAAGTCGTGTCGTCCGCCGGGGGCGGTTTGTTTGACCTGCTACGTCGAATTGTTGACCTGGCAGTCGAACCAGAAATTACACATTCTTCGCGCAGATATCGGCTGTAAATGCTTCGACACAGGAACTGGGAGTCAATTGTTTCCTGTCATCTATTCCAGCACCGGCTCAATCAGTTCCGGCGCGCGATGCAGATAACCGGTAGCCTTGCGCTTCGAAACGATGTCGTTGTAAACAAACTTCACCTGGTCCACGCTCAAGCCAGTTCCCGTCGCAACATCTTCGGGATCGAAGCCATGATTGAGGCCGAACAGGCAGCAATCGAGCTTGTCATACGGGACGCTGAAGAAAAACTCTTCCTGGCTCTGCGGTAGTGAGTACGTGTCCGTCGTTGGTGGTCGCATCCGAATCACTTCCGGAACGTCGAGATACTCGGCCAACTGATAGACCTGCGTCTTGTAGAGGTGCGCGATGGGTTTGATGTCGGATGCCCCGTCACCCTGCTTGACGAAGAATCCCTGGTCGTATTCGAGCCGATTCGGAGTTCCGATGACCGCGTAGCGAAGTCGGTCTGCGTGGTAGTACTCCATCATCTTGCGACAGCGTTGTTTGAAGTTTGTGGCGGCGACCACCGTCTGGTACGCGTCGAGCGTCAGTCGAGCCTGCTGGCGTTCACCATCGGGCGACTGTACCACGACGCTCGAGAGGCTGAAGCGTGCACCTTGCATCAGTGGTGGCAGGACGAGTTTGCTTTTCCAGTCCGGTTGAAATTCTGGAATGACGCTCTGAATTGCAGCGTCGCGGCGTTGATAGCATCCGGCTCCGTCCAGCATTGGAGTGATGTTTTCAATCGTTGATTCAACGCCCAGCGATTCCGCCAGTAATTCACCCAGCACGAGACTATCGGCTTCGGAATCTCGCTCTGGCATCATGATCCCGAAGAGTCGATCCGGACCGAATGCTTTCACGGCCAGCGCTGCACACACGGTCGAATCAATTCCGCCTGACAGGCCGAGTACGAGTCCTTTGCGTTTAAAGTCCACAGCGACGGTCTCGCGCATCCAGTCGCAAATGCGGGCGACCTCAGCTTCAGCATCGAGTTTCAGGAGGTCTTGAGAAAACGCTTTTGTTGTGATGACCATGAATTGTGTCCGTAGCCCCGCTTCGCCAGAACGCGGGTTTTGGAACTCGTGAGTGGCTGCGTTCTGGCGAAACGCGGCTGTGTGGCACTTACGCCTGGACTAAAAGTTTCTTATCGATTTTGCCGTTCGGTGTTTTTGGCAATGCGTCGCAGAATTTGACCTGTTGTGGAACCATGAAGTCTTCCAGGAATGATCGGCAATGAGATTGCACGTCGCGTACGGTCAGATCGATTCCAGGTTGCAGTCGTACAACTGCTCGCACGGCCTGTCCCAGGACAGCGTCGGCGACACCGACGATAGCGGCTTCGGCGATGTGCGGATGTTGATGCAGGACGTCTTCAACTTCGCGAGGGCTGACCTTCTCTCCGCGGCTCTTGATGATGTCGTCTTTACGGCCGACCCAGTACAGAAAACCTTCTTCGTCGGATCGGAACAGATCTCCCGTGTAGAGCCACATCTCGTTTGGGATTTTCCCAGGCTTCAGTCGCTGCGCGGTCAGCTCCGGAGCTGACCAGTATCCCTTCATCACGTTCGAACCACGCACCACCAGTTCGCCGACTTCGTCCGGTCCAACTTCATTGCCGTCGTCATCGAGAATCATGGTTTCGCAGTTCGGCATCGGTTTGCCGACAGAGTCCGTCCGCCGGTCGATCTCTTCTGGAGACAGGTAGCTGACTCGCTTGCACTCGGTCAGACCGAACATCGAGAAAATTGTCACGTCTGGTAGGATTTTTCGCAGCTTCAGAATGTACTCAACCGGGAACGCAGCCCCGGTGTTGCTGAAGTAACGCAGTTTCGACAGGTCGTACTTCGTTAAATCCATTTGCAGCAGGATGGCCACCACTGTCGGGACGATTGGGAATCCGGTGACTCCCAGCTTTACAATCCTGTCTAAGATTGCATGTGGGTAAGTGAATGACTTTTCCAGGACCAGCGTGCCGCCGAAGTTGCAGCACATGAGCCACTGGTACAACCCGTAATCAAAGCTCAGAGGAAGCACATTGAGCACAATGTCGTCGGGCGTGTTCTGCAAGTACGTTGTGATGGAGTTGTTCGCAGCAACCATATTGGCATGCGTCAGCATCACTCCCTTTGGATGGCCAGTTGAGCCTGAGGTGTAAACCAGCGAAGCCAGGTCGACGTCGATGCAACACTTCGTCGGTGGTAGCGTTTTCTCTTTGTGCTCGGCGACGAGATCATTCCAGTTTGTCAACGGATGCGTGCAGTCGACGACATCCTCAGCATTTCCGACGACAACCACGTTTTTCAAATGCGGTGTCTCTGCCCAGATTGTCTCGCAACCTCGCAACCGCTTACTCTGCGCAATAACACAGGACGCAAGAGAATTATTGAGTAGATAGGTTAACTTGTCCGGCTTCGTGGTCGGGTTCGCCATCACGAATACGGCCCCGGCCTTAAGTACGGCCCACACGCCGACGGCTGCCTCGATGCAGTTATCGAGGAACAGGACAACACGGTCACCTCGCTGTACACCACGTGCGATCAAGCCGTGGGCGAGTTGATTTGCTTCGGTTTCTATCTCGCGATACGTGACCTGGCGTTTTTCACAGATCAATGCGATCTTGTCTGGAGTTCGCGCTGCTGTCTGTTCGAGAAACTCTTCAAGTTGCATAGGTCGTGTTCCGTTGATGGATCCGAGTGACTCGGCGATCGAGCCGACGTGAGACGGTACGGCTGCGAGTGCAATGTCTCAGGAATGCGCTGACAATCGCACCTGCTTGAGAACGTTCGATTAACTTTGTCACGCTGGGCTATTTCGCTTCTTCAAGCTTGCTCTCAATGAATGAGATCAGGCAGTTGATCGAATCGAGGTTGTCAGGAACGAGGTCTTCGTCTTCGACCGTGACGTCGAATTTTCCCTCAATGAACATTACCAGTTCGAGCACTCCTGTTGAGTCGATGAGCCCTTCTTCAAGCAACGAGTCATCGCCCGAAAGCGACACGTTTTTGCGGCCAAAAAGAAAGTTATCGGTGACGAACTCACGAATATCGGTTTCAATCGCAGGCATTTTTATCTTTCGAAAGCGTCTGGCGGATCGAGTCATCGCGACCCACCAACAGAGAATGAACATACTGGGCCGCGAAGACTTGACCCACTTCGTAAATCACACCGGAATCGCTCCCGGCACATCGACTGGACGTCCTTTTATGAATTGCTCAACCACAAGCTGAGCTGACAGAACGCCGACCAGTGCCATGTTGTCTTTCGTTCCGATGGCGGCCCCGCTGCGAGTTTTATCGATCAGCTTGCCGACGACGTCAGGATCGAACAGTCCTGCGTCTGCAATCGCCGCAGGCGAAAGCAACGCGTCGACATATTCGAAGCGTGCCATGCCGGAGTCGGTATCGAAAAAACTATTCGCGTCTGGCGCACGGTATGGTTGCTTGGCTCGCTGTCGAATCGAATCCGGCACGAGATGTTTCGTGGCATTCTTAAGAATGTGCTTCTCATCGAGGCCTGCCATTTTCAGTCGTGGTGGCAGTTTCACGCCAAACTCGACCAGGCGGTGGTCGAGGAACGGGAAACGCCCTTCGATGCTGTTGGCCATCGTCATCCGGTCGCCCTGTGACGACAGAATGTAGCCCGGCATCAAACCACGGGTTTCCAGGTACTGCGATTTTTCAAATGCGTCCCACCCATGGAAGGCGTCTGGCAATCGATCCTCGGCGTCACTCAATGGATCGTGGTCAAACGTCGCCGCCAGAACGTCCGGCGTAAAGAATGCTTTCAGTTTGCTGGTCAGCTGAAATCGTGGCAGATGCGAGAAGAACGGATGGCCGACCGTCTCCGGCTTCACCCCGAAGAATGCCCGCAGATATGCCGGCGGCTGCGACTGAATGTTTTTCATGTACGGATACAGCCGCTTGAGCAGTAGCGGGCGAATTTTTGAGTCAGGCTGCCGTGACCAGAACCGCCGCAGCTTCGCCTCTTTAAATATGTCGTAGCCACCGAATGCTTCGTCTGCCCCTTCGCCGGTCAACACAACCTTGATGCCCGCCTCATGTACGAGCTTCGAAAGCAGGAACAATGGAGCCGGCGCCGTTCGCAGAACCGGGGTCTCAGTGTGTCGGATGACTTGCGGAAAGATACGGCCGATGGCGTCGTGTGAGCAGCGGACAGTGTGATGCTCCGTCTTGAGCCGCCTGACAACTTCGTGTTGAAAGATGCTTTCGTCAAATTCGGGATTCTCGAACTCGACCGAAAACGTACTTAGCTGTTCGCGGTTGAGGTCTTTCGCCAGTGCCGCCGTGATTGACGAGTCGAGACCGCCTGAGAGGTACGCCCCGACCGGTACATCGCTGCGAAGTCGCAGCCTCGTCGCATCTGTCAGAAGGTCGAGCAGCTGTTCTTCAAGTTCACGAGCCGGGACGTTTTCGAAAGTCTCAGAGAAATCAACATCCCAATACTGTGAGACTGTCAGCTTACCGTCTTCAACGGTCAGCGAGTGGCCCGGCGGCAGCAGGTTGATCCCCGCAAAGATTGTACGCGGCGGCTGAGCCGACCAGAACGTAAAAAGTTGATCGAGCCCAACTGGATCAATCGCCTTGCTTACCCCCGGATGGGTGAAGATGGCCTTCACTTCGGAAGCAAACAGAAATGTCTGGCCACTGATCGTGTAAAACAGTGGTCGCATTCCAAGCCGATCGCGAGACAGAAAAAGTTTCCGGCGTCGAGCGTCCCAGATGGCAAAGGCCCACTGGCCGTTGAAGTGCTTGACGCAGTCCTCTCCCCATTCAGCATACGCCTGCAGTACGACTTCGGTGTCCGAAGTGGTCGCGAATCGTCGTCCACAGCCGATCAACTCCTCACGCAGTTCGATATAGTTGAAAATCTCGCCGTTGAACGTGATGAGGTTTTCAGCGTCCTTGCTTTTGAACTCCATCGGCTGCACGCCTCCGGAGATATCGATGATGCTTAACCGTGTGTGTCCCAGACCAACCGAACCGCTTAGCTTAACCCCATTCGCGTCCGGCCCACGGTGGTCCAGCGTTGCGACCATTGACCCAAGCGTGTCACGCCGCACCGGCTGTCCGTCAAATCGCTGAATACCTGCAATTCCGCACATGCTGATGTCTCGTTCTGGTCTGAACAATCACAAGGGAACTCGCCAATTATCTATTGGCGTGGTGTCTGGAGCAGACGTTTCAATATTGTTCCACAAGCTTGGACCATACCTGGGGCGCGTCAATTTGATCGCTGTGGACTATGGCGAAGTCGGCTTGCCTCGCTGCGGATCAGTCGGGTGTGTAGCAATTCGGCAACACATCTGGCTTCGCGAACAAATAACATTCGAGCGATAAGTCAGGTGACTCCGGAATGTTGACTTTGGGTAACGAGGCCTCTGCGACGAGTTCAGACGCTGTGACTTCGAGGGCAAAAAGTTCGCTGGAAGCTGCCCGTCTATGAGGCGATTCACTCTGAAGTGGTATCAAGCTGTCTTGAATTGACGCGTAGACGTTTCCTGGCAACCTGCTCTGACACACTCGATGACATGGACTCAAGCATTACGCCCGAAAATTGATGCAGCCTGACGTGCAGGTTTCACGAAGAGGTACCGGACATCTGAATCGAGGTTTAACCAGACGTCCCGCAGAAACTCAAGTTCACGGCCTTGTTCGGAAGCAGCAGGATTTCCAGTGTTTCACGGCATTGTGAGTTTGGCAGAGTTGTTTGACCCTGCGAGTTCACGCTTATGGGCCGCGGCGTCGAACAGTCAATCGCTAGCAGTATTTGGAGCCCAGTGACTGCGCCGAACCGATGGTTGCGTTCGGACGATCATTGTTTAATTGTCATTCGCTCGCTTCGTACACACCAGTTTGTCAGTCGTCGCTGTCGGGTCGGTGGCTTATATCTATTCTCGTAACCGTCGATCTAAAGTTCAAAATGCTCGCCTTCAGCAGCGGAATGGTGGCCCGCGTTCTGAATACGTTTCGTGGCGGGGCTGCGCGGGTCGAGTACAGGATTGGTGTGATTGAAGTGAATGAATCGGATTTTGTTTCGTTCAACTGCGGGGAGGTCAGAGAATCGTCTTATGCTCTCGGCTATGAAGGGATGCGGGATCTTCGACATATCGCGGCCTGGCAACTCGCCGTCGGCGAAGAATGTGCCGTCGAGCCAGGCGACGTCGACATCCCGGATGACGTCCTCAATTTTTGTATCCCACCGATCCCACTTATCGATGTCGGGAAGAAACAGCGCAGACCGCGTCGGACCCTGGATGCGGAAACCCACTGTCTCTGAGTACTCATCACGGTGCGGGACCAGCAGCGGCGTAATGCTGAGGCGTTCGTTGAGCTTGACCGCCCGAACATCCTCCAACTCGCGAATCGCGATGTTCTTCGCTGTAACGAGCTGACTCCACGGACCATTGGTCTCTAGAAAACGTTTCATGCGAGGCATCGAGTAGACCGGCACGCGATCGGCCCCCATGACTTCGCGGCCAAGATGGATTAATCCCGCATAGTGGCCGATGTGCGCATGTGTTAGAAAGATTCCATCAAGGCCAATACGATCGGTAGAGGGCGAGATTTGATCAAGCCGGTGAAGTTGCTCGCGAAAGTGCGGTGTGCATTCCACTAACCAGCGTTGATGACTCGCTGGGTCGACGATGGCCAGGCACACCACGTGTCGGTGCTTCTGAGGAACATTCAAGTGCAGTCGGCAGCATTCCTTCCGACAACCGGCCTGCGGATAACCGCCGTCCTGGGTGATTCCCAGAACAACAACGTAAGGAGCGTTCTGAGCCGAAGCGATTGTTTTGAGGGGCTGGCATATCGCATGGTCATTCAACGCCAGTACCAGCACGCCTGTTGCGAAACTGATAAGTACTCTTCGGCTGATGGCATTTATCACTCGCATCTGATTCATCTCTGACCCTTCGGACTCAGCTTTATCGCGATCGCACCATCTGCTCAAACGGTCGAACAGCAGGATCGCCGAAGACCACGTACAGCAGAAGGTTCTGCCGCGGCTGTCGCCCGTTGGCAGACGGCTCTGTCACCACGAAACCACCAGACTCTGTCCCCTGCATTTCAATGATACCATTCACCAGTTCCTGGTACGCCTCGCCAACGGTTCTTCCCTTCATCCAGGTTTCCAGTACCGGATACAGATGTGGAAACCCCTGACTCAGACGCATGTGGCCGAACGCCACACAGGCCCCATTGTCGATCGCTCGCACGGTGAATGCGTCACGGACTTCAACGTTGTATCCACCTGGTGCTCGACGCATGGCTGGAAAGTCCGATTTCTTCGGCGATGCAGAAAAACAAGATCCACACAGCACGACGCTCGCGGACAGTACACCGGAAATCGCTTCATTATCGACACCACAGGACATGCCAGGAATGCCGTGGCCATGCATGACGAGCAGCGACGCCCGATCAAACTCCTGCGCCGCTTCATCAGGAAACTGCTTGAGGTAATCACTTCGACTCTTTGCCTGATAGCTCCAGAACTGATCGCCTGGAAGCCTGGGGGCAGCAGCCGCCTCCGCACTGTAGATTCCCATGGTCGGTGTTCTGGCTCCGTGTTCGGAGAACAGCTTTCTGAGAATGCCAGACTTCTGCAGCGAGCGCAGTTCCCGCATCGACGGAACCTGACTGATTGCGAACGGCCGAATGTCCTGTGTACTCTGCGGTGTGTAATTGATGGACCTGTCGACCAGCCCTGCGAACTTCTCCTCGTCTGAGGCCAGCAGCACCCCCGGAAAAGCATCGAGTTGCGGGTCGCTGTCGATCGTCGAAATCAGCTCCCACATTCCCAGCAGAGTGTTCTCACGATATGTCTCCATGCGCGGCGCAATTGCCAGATAGCGAACGTTCGCTTTCCGAAGTTGCTCGCGCATGATGTTCATGTCGTCCGGATTTCTGGACAGTACGGCCAGATCATCGACACGCAGAATCAGTCCGTCACGGTGCGTTGCCAATCGCTGCAGCGACTTAAGATAGTCCTGTCCCTTGTGGTCAGTCAGGATGACGTATTTCTCGCCATCGACTGCGTGCGGTTTCGTCTTGATCACGTACGCCGAATTCTGGATCGCTTGACGCGGCGGACGAGTCCCGCGGCTAACTCTCAGGAGATCATCGACATCTGGAATCGTAAGCTTTGCGGCCACATTCCCATCGGGCGATTGCTGTCGAGAGCGCGCTGCGACAATACCTTCAATCGGAATCCCTCGCGAACGGCGATACTTGCCGATTTCAGCCTCAGTTACCGTGCCGTCAAGGTTGTCATCCCAACGCATGAAAGTCCGGGCAAATGGAGTCTCGCCGACCTCTTTAGCTGTCAGCTTTCCATCGCCGTCCTTGTCCAATTGCTTTACTCGTTGAGCAACCGACGGAATCGCTGTTCGTGCGTCAGTTGTTCGCTTGCTCGGTTCGGCTTGCTTCTCGCCCTGACCGAGGCTGAAAGTCGAACCCGCGAGCATCAGCACGCAAGCTATGGCAGTGTTTTTCAAAAACACGTTGAACTCCTTCGTCGAATACCAGTCAGGGACGCGTGCGATGCCGAGCACGCAAAGGAAGCCATTTGCGGTATTTCTGATCTGAACAGAAAGCTGCAGATCCGGTTCGGAACAGTCGCCAGGCAGGTTACTGCCGCCTTAGTTGCCCAAAAGCTCCGTCTGACAGCGAAGGTTTGGCGGCGACACCTCTTCGGGCATCCTTGATGCTCGACTCAAGAAACTCAGGTATTTATACAGCACATTGGCACGAACAGTTAGAGTACCGTTTAAAATACGGTTTGCCTGCAGTAATGCGTAAAACAAGTTTACCATCGTCGATGGTGGTGTGATTGATGTAGATGACATATAGAGATCGTCAGGCATTTTCGTCCAGTTTGATGCCGTCGGCTTCCGGATCAGTGAGTGTGCTTACGTCAGCAGGCATTTCCTCACACTAACTGTCCACTATTTAAAAGTGGCATCATTACTGAGGTAGACCAACTGCCACGGCGCCGTCTGAAAATCAACATTATGAACAACGCAAACACCAGGTGCCCCGGCACAGATCGGACATGGCCGCTTCCCCTTCGATCCTACGCCATGCGCATGCGCTGGCATGATTTGTTGTTTGCCCATTGGAGTTTCCCGAAAGAAGACATCGCTGCATTGTTGCCTCAGGGGCTGGAAGTCGATGCTTTCGATGGCAAGGCGTGGGTTGCGGTGGTGCCGTTCCGGATGACGGATGTGGCTCCGCGATTTGTACCGGCCGTTCCCTGGTTGTCTGCTTTTCCCGAATTGAACATTCGGACATACGTTTCGATCGACGGAAAACCGGGCGTGTGGTTCTTCAGTCTTGATGCCACAAATCCGATCGCTGTTCGCGTGGCCCGGTTGGCATTCCACTTGCCGTACATGGATGCAGAGATGTCGATAGAGCAGGATGCCGATTGGTACAACTATCGCAGTCACAGGACTCATCGAGGCGAGCCCTCAGCTAGCCTTGTCGCTCGCTATCGACCCGTTGGTGAAGTGTTTTATGCGCAGCCAGGTTCTTTAGAATACTGGTTGACGGCACGCTACTGCCTGTACGCTCAGGATCGATCCGGCAGGCTACTTCGTGGTGAAATTGACCATTCACCCTGGCCATTACAGGCGGCAGAGTTTGAGCCGGATTCAAATACTATGCTTGCTTCCATTGGGCTTGAAAGCCACGATGAGCCACATCTGCTTTTTGCTAAAGACATTAAGGTTAAGGGGTGGCTGAACGAGCGTTGCTGAATGATCGTCTATGGAGAAGAAAATTAGATGTCAGCCCTTTTTCCAGCAGTCCTCGGTGATGACTTCGAACAGCTTCACCCGGCTGTCGCTAAGTTTCACGGGACGGGACCTGGAGCACGTGCCGAAGGCCTGTTTCGCATCACACGCGGAAATGGCCCGTTCTCTTATGCAATGGGATGGATCATGAGGCTTCCCCAGCCGGCGGTCGCTGTCCCCGTGACGTTGCAGATCACTGCCTGCCCACGTGGCGAACACTGGAATCGTAACTTCGGGACCCAGTCATTCCAGAGTCAAATGTGGGAAGAAGGCGGTAGGTTGATTGAAGCTGTTGGCTGTGTGCATTTTGCTTTTCAGTTGCGCGAGGAAGCCGGTGCTTTACTTTTCAGGACGATCGGTTGCAAGGTGATGGGACTATCAATGCCGTACTGTATATGGCCTCGAATTCACGTGTGTGCCAGTCCGAGCAACACGGTGCCCGAGTCTTATGACGTTTTCAGTATCCTGGTAACACTCTCTTTGCCACTGCTTGGCCTGATCGTCAAATATGAAGGCGAGCTGAAGCGGACCTCTGAATGCTGCGGCTCTTGCTAGCTGTCATTACGGCGAATAAACCACACCACCCTGTCGCGTAGAACCTGCTGCCATTTCTGGATCAGGTCAATCCCCAAGGCACTTCTTGCTTGGAATTGATCGCCTCATTCTTCATGCCGTAAGTGATGCAGCAATGGCACCATCCTCAGTTGCCCCGAAATTTTACTCCCGCGACTGGCGATCGGCCTGTCTATTCATGGCAACCGATCCGAAATGGAAAAACAAAATTGGTATCGGCGGGTGGGTATTACTGATCCCCATCATTGGCTGGCCAGCGATCCTCGGTTATCGGACGGAGGCCATTACTTATCTGGTCGGCGGTGAACTTCCGCTGCTGCCCGACTGGCGAAACAAATTGGGAGATTACATTTTCAAGGGACTGAAGGCGGTCCTTGTCATCAACACTTGGTACGCCCCGCTACTCATCTGGCTGGTGGTGCAGCTGAATCAGAGCCCCCATAGCGATCTCGTTCCGTGGGTCACTTTGGCCGTTTTCATTGTAAGCGTGCCGATCCTGTCGACTATGACCGTGCCTGTGCTGGTGTGGTTCTCGCAATTCGGACTGCCTGAGCCGGCCATCACATTCCCGGAAGCTCTTACTGTCAGTCTTTTGTTTGGCCTGGTCACATTCATCATTCCGGCGGGTTTCATGAACGTGACGCGAACGGGCAGTTACCTGAAGGCATTTCAGATCTCATGGATATTTCGAACGATAAGACGCAACTTCCGTTCTTACGCAGAGGCATGGATTGGTTCCTCGATTGTGGCACTTATCGGACATTTCTGTTTCCCACTCAGCCCATGGGGGGTTGTGTGGGCGTATCTGGTCATTGTTTACTTATTCAACGACATTCCACTCAGGAAGTCACAACACAATGACGTGAACTACCTCGCGGAATCGTGGTTCCGCAAAATGGACTCCCTGTACTGGGATCGTATGGATTGTTATGCAACTCGCTGGACACAAAAGTTCACGCCAGCCTCTACAGCATTTCGAAGCGACACGTGTCCCGTGCTGGCATTGAAAATCGGACCTGTCTTTGTGCCTTTGCCCGTTTCGCGGTCCTTGTCCAATGACGGAAAGCAATGACTCGAACACTGCCTTTGACACCTCTCGGCCGAAAGTGGACCTTGAGTATCCACCTGATCTTCGTGGGGCTCTGGTTTGGAGCCGCCATTGCCATGGTGCTGTTGATCGCACTGCGGCCCCCGTCCTTTGAGTCTGCAGAATCATTGGTAGTCCACTGCAACTGCGTCAAAATTATTGATGACTATATGATCATTGCCTCGGCCGGAGGTTCGCTGGTCACCGGCCTGTTCCTAAGTTGGAAGACCAAGTGGGGATTCTTTCAGTGGTACTGGATCGTCTTCAAAATCGCTGCGACTGTGGGGATGGTATGTTTTGGAGCACTGTTTCTTGGCCCGTGGATAAACAAGACGGCTGAGGTTGCAGCAAAGCTGGGATTACAAGCCTTCGATTCTCCCGCGTATCAATCTGCGAACTCAAAAGCACTTATCTTCGGGGTCCTGCAAATCGGACTGCTGGCCACTGTGATCGTGATTTCAGTTTTCAAACCGTGGGGTAGACTCAGTAAACGACCATCAGTCTAAACTACACATGCATGCCGTCCGGACTTGTCACTGGAAGCGTGCTGTCGTTCACCGGTGCAGCTCCCGAAGATGCGTCGAACGTGAATGAGCTAGCACGTGACAGGCACGACGCCCTGAGACACGATCACGTCCCAGAACATCACGCTCATGCTCCACAGCAAGACTACGCTTCGCCGGGCTCAGAAGTTTCCCACAGCTGCTTCCCTGAAATCGCCTTTTCCAGCTCCGCCTCAGCCACCAGCTTCTTCAGCTGGGCATTCTACCTCTCAAGCTTTTTCAAACGCATCGTCTGATCGCTCCGAATACCTCCGCCACCGGTCATAAGTGTTGTCCGTCGCACCCAGCTGACGACAAGCCACTGAAATACTCTTCCCCTGAGGAAGTAGAACATCCGCTTCACTAATCTTCTGGATGATCTCTTCTGCCCGAAGTCGTCTGCGTGGCATCTCATGCCTTCCGCCCTTAGATCAGAATCAGGATCGACCTCTCAGAGACTGGTTCCGGTGAAGGGCGGGCAGGTCACTACCGTGACGAGATCGCATTTCAGCTGCTGTGATCTCTTCTGAAACAGCGAGACTCTACGAGTCATAAGTTTGGTATTCAGTCAGATATCCGATGAAGTCACGGCGGTGTTCTTCTTCATCAGAGAGCGATTGGATGCAGAGGTCCTGCGTGACGTAATCGATCCCATCACAGAGATGGATCAGCTTATTGTATTGAGTGATTGCCGCGTTCTCAGCGTCGATCACTCCCTTGATAACGGAAACGACGTCTGTGGAGTCTTTTCGTGGCTGTAGAGACTTTTGGGCTGCCGCAAAGTCGAGGCTTCCGGGAACGCGGCCGCCAAGCGTTTTGATGCGACGAGCGAGTGTCTGTGCGTGAGTCAATTCTTCCTGAACATCAGCCTGCAGAGCCTTCTTGATCTCTTCCGCACGGACGCCGTCCAGATTGATCGAATTGGCGATGTAATTGGTGACCGTTTCGATCTCCATCCAATACGCGGCCTTGAGTTCCTCAATGATCTGATCGCGTTTGTCGTGAGACATAATCTTCTCTTCTGGTTATTGGTTAGCGGCGGGTAAAGGCCAGGTGTCGTCACAGTGTTCTGTCAGCTTGCGTCGATTCCTCGGGAACAATCCTTTGCCGACATCCATCAACTGTCGGGTTAGTTGAAGTCTGTTGATTATTGCCAGACGACCAGTATGACCGATGCTTAGAGCCGTCTGGACACTTCGGTGCTGATTACCCGACCATCATCGGGTCGGTGACCGTGGATATCGCCCACGATGCCTGTGCAGGATTTGCCGGGAACCTGCAGGCTGAAGCTGGAGTCGGCGATATTTGTGAGCTTGATTCTATGAAGGCTAGTCCGCTTCTACAGGGTGCGTGTCTCACGCCCTCAGAGCGGCCTGCCGTCGACAGAGAGCATCTCAATCATGAAATTGTTCGAAATCGATATTCCTTTCCAGCATTCATGATCTGTCCGGAATGCGACTCAGGAAAGACCTTCGATAAACGGCTCCGGCACACTGGAGTCAATCTGGTCTGCGATGGCGTCCCAGAGATGGAGTCGAGCGTTGAGTGACTGAACGGCAGTAATTTGTGCAGCTTCCCAACGGCTGGCATCGTGACCGCATAATTCCTGCACGAGTTGTTGTGCCATGCCCCGGTGCTGGTCCCCGTCCAGCTCAATGTGTCTTTTGAGGTAATACTCGAAACGATCGAGACATACGGCGGATCCAGCATTAACGGCGGAGACAACTTCCTCAAACACATCAGGCAGTGGATCTTCGCGGCCAAAAGTAAAGGCTGCTGCGACGGCACAAACTTCACAATCTTCAATGATGCTGAAGGTCGTTTCGACGAACTCCTGAACCGACGCAGGCACTGACGCTGCGGCGAAAGCCGTTTCACGAGTTGCTCCAACTTGCAGACTGGTGATGACTGCCCCGATTTTGGACGTGTCTGCCCCACACTGATCCATCGCAGAGAGATACATTTCAAAGTGGCTGGCAAACCCACCTTGCCCGTCGTCGTCCGATTCTTCGCCGAGGGTGATTTCATTGATCAGCCGACAGCCAATGCGGTTTGAGGATGGGTACCATGGTATGTCGATGCTGGTCAGCTTCCGCTGCAGAGACTTCAACAGAGACATAAAGTCCCAGACAGCAAAGACGTGGTGCTGCATGAAGATCTGCATCGCTTCGACCGAGTGCAGCCGTTCGTACAAGCGGTGATTTATAAGTTGCTCTCGAATAGGAGCAAGTAAACGTCGGAGTTGATCAAGTTCAGTCATTTTGATTCCTCTAGTCGTGAAGCTCTACACGGATTGTAGAGTCTCCTGACACGAGAACCACTGCAGGGCGAAGTGTCAATCTGTCGGCAGCAGAACCCAGAGTTCGGGCCGTCCGATGTTGCAGTGGACGGCCCGAGACAGAAACCCACCACAGGGCCACGAAAGGAAAAGTGACAATCGAGCGACATTCCAGTAGCCATGAATTGACCTGATCCTGAGTGACAATTCGGCCATCCGTCGTCTGACGCAGGGCACCGGGTGAAAGATACTTTCCAGTTGTCTGGACCGCTCAGGATCGTCATCGTGGAGTGCCTCAATGGTCTTCGCAGCGGTCTCGATGACCTTGAATGGAATTCCATCTTCGAAAGCGAACCGATCCGCTTCGAAGACTCCCTCACGACTCCACTTTGGAAGTACCAGGAGCCAGAAGAACGAGAAAATCGTGAAGTAGAGCGATGTTGAAACAAGTTCACTAACCGTCGAGACGCCGGCCGCTGGGAAGAAGGTGCAAGTCGTAAATGTGAGTGTGTTCATGGCAATCGCCAGCAAAACGCCCCGCGTCCGGCTTCCGGATCGGATGGCACCCAGCCTCCTTGTAAGTTCTGCGCGAAGCTGATCTGGAGCTAGCTTGATGTGCCAGGATCGAGGCAGGACAACTTCTTCGAAGCCAGGTAACCCGACGATGCTTCCAGTGAAACCCGAGTCGGTGTGGGCAGATTCAGCATAGCCAGATCCCACACCCGACTCTCGGTTCAATTTAGCCGATTTCATCGGCAGATGAGCCACACTCGCGGCCACATGCTTCTGGAACGCCAGAAGTCCAACCTGAGTCATAACGACGAAAGAAACTGCGGCTACAAGTCCCAGAGTTTGACCAACTTGGAGAAGACACCAGAGCAGGGAAGTGATTAATGTCATCTGGACAACCGTACCGCGGGCCCAGCTAAGCATAAAATCGGTTAAACCCGTGTCGGCACGACGGAAACGTTTTGGAAGGAGGTAGCCGCCAATGAAGTCAAAAGGCAGTAATAATGCTGCCCAGACCGAGACAACGGTGAGCAGGAGTAAAAATTCCCATGAGCCATCAGCATTCGTCCTGGGTAATCTCAGGGTGTGAACCTGAGAGACTGAAAGTATGGCGGCGGTCAAAGTGACAAGACCGACAGCCGTCATACCAAGCATGAGACGTGATCGCCCATACGACATAGCAATACTTTTTATTATGAGATGGTTGCCGTCTGCTGTACAAAGTTCAAAACCAATTTTTTGTCGACTGCATCGACATGAAGTCGACTGATTTCGAATCACCGTCACCATCTCAATGCGTTCAAGTTAGGAAAAACGCTTTAACTCTGACTCGCGTCGGAGTTAAAGGAAGCAGCCTGCCGTTAACTGGAGTGGGCGTGGTCCTGAGTGCTGATTCGCAGAGTGCCGTTCATTTTCCAGTGTGCATGCTCGGCATCTGCGGAAGTGCTGCTTGGTATGTCAACACTGAAATTCTGAAACTCATAAGAGATCTCTGCCTGCCGGCCAGTTAGCCGATCGTAGAGTCCAATCGCCAGTTCCGGCCAGTTTGTCGTGCCTGTGTGTTCCGACATGTCTTTCTCCAGTAAATCATTAGATGGTTGGCAGAGGTTTATCTGCATGAATCGATCGAGAGCCAGCGACTGGTTCAGAAACCACAGGATGACTCTCGTCAGGTATTGGCAGTTTGTAGATCGTTTAAGAGAACTGACAAGAACCTGTATCTCAGTGTTGAATCGAATTTCCGCCCAGGACTGCGGCTGCAGCGAGTTTAAGAAGTCGAAGCTTGACGCGAGGGAGATCCTGACCATCCTGATAAATGATTTCTCCGACGGTTCTTTTTCCAATTCGCATGGTTACTTTAATGCCAGTAGCGTGTGCGATGGGCAGCAATGGTGCGAAAGCTGAAGCGGTCAGGGGCGATCGAACCTGCTTGCCAACTCTGAACATTTGCCGAAAATTCTGGAAAATAATTTCGAACGAAGAACCGGTTCCAACGCACCGAATTGCTCCATTACACGTCTCGATATCAAGCTCGCCGTCTACCTCGAAATATGGCATGGAAATTAAACTTTTCTTTTGAACTGGGACTCAACGAACAGCAGCGAGTTTCAAAGCTGTTTGTAGTGAAAATGTGAGCGGCGGCAAATTTCGGAGTCTGTATTTCAGAACCAAGCAAATATCCCGTGTCAGTCGCCAACGAAGGTGCTCGGGGCTCGTATTTATTTCCCGTTTTAAGCGAGACCCGTCTACAAAATGCTGATAACAAGAGAGTTGATTCGAAATTTAAACAGGGAACATATTTGTGCCTCATTCACCTGAAATACTGATTACGGGCGGTAGCGGTTATGTTGGTGGCCGCCTCATATCGATACTGGAAAAATCGGGGATGCCGCTGCGTTGTATGGCGAGGCGGCCAGAATCGTTAAGGACGAAAGTCGCGAAATCGACGGAAGTCGTCTTTGGTGATGTGCTTCAACCGGGTTCCATGGATGAGGCACTCGATGGGGTCGAAACCGCCTATTATATGGTTCATTCGATGGGTACTGGTCGTGACTTCGAGTCTGACGATCGTCAAGGAGCCCGTAACTTTGCAATTGCTGCCAGTGCTGCCGGAGTAAAGAGAATCGTCTACCTTGGTGGGCTTGGTGACTCTGACGAGAAACTCTCGGCACATCTTCGAAGTCGGCAGGAAGTCGGTCAGGTGCTTGCTGAATCCGGTGCGCAGGTCGTTGAGTTTCGCGCCTCAATCGTCATTGGATCCGGGAGCCTGTCCTTTGAACTGATCCGGGCACTCGTGCAACGGCTTCCATTCATGATTTGTCCAAAGTGGGTCCAGACTCCGGCGCAACCAATTGCCATCGAAGACGTCCTTGGGTTTCTGACTGCTGCTCTGAATTATGAGCCTGCGGGGCATCATATATTTGAGATCGGTGGACCGCATCAGGTAACGTATCGCGAGCTGATGAGGGAGTATGCGAAGCAGCGCGGGTTGAAGCGGCTGATGATTTCCGTTCCGTTTCTGACTCCGAGATTGTCCAGCCTCTGGCTGGGACTGGTTACGCCCGTCTACGCCAGAATTGGACGAAAGCTGGTTGACAGCTTGAAGAATCCGACAATTGTACGTGACAACTCAGCTAACGCGATCTTCGATATGCAACCAAGGGACGTTGCTGCTGCCGTCCAGAGAGCTCTTGAAAATGAAGACAACGAGTTTGCGATGACTCGCTGGTCGGACGCACTGTCCTCGGGCGGTCACCAGAAACGATGGGGTGGCGAGAAGTTCGGAAATCGTCTGGTTGATTCTCGGTCGATAACAATCGACGTTCCGGCACCTGCTGCATTCAAACCCGTTCGTCGTATTGGCGGGAAAAATGGCTGGTATTATGGTAACTGGCTTTGGCAGATTCGCGGCTTCGTGGACCTGCTTGCAGGGGGAGTAGGGGTGCGTCGCGGCCGCCGTGATCCCGAAGAAATTCACGCGGGAGAGCCACTTGACTGCTGGCGAGTCGAGACGGTCGAAACAAATCGTCTTCTCAGACTCTCAGCGGAGATGAAGCTGCCAGGAAGAGCCTGGCTGGAGTTCGAAATCACTCCCGAGGGTCCTTCGAGATCAACGATCCGACAGACTGCGATCTTCGATCCGCTCGGCTTATTCGGGCTAAGCTACTGGTACGGGATTTATCCGCTGCACGAAGCTGTTTTCGGCGGCATGCTCCGTGGGATCGCTCGATCCGCTGAACGTGCTGCAAACGAAGACAGGACTGTCGAGGACAAGACCGACACAAATGCCGGCGTGAGCTGATTCTGCTAACCAGTGTCCGGCTGACTACAGTTTTGTCTCCAACAATCACGGCGAGCGGCCAGCGTTCTGTACCAGTATCATTGAACTGACAGTTGGGCCAGGCACCCAAGACGTCTACAACCGGTTGAGATGAATGTGTAATGTATTCCATCACGTCATTTAAGAAATTCTCGCTCGCAGGAATAGAATGCAGACAGCTCCGAAAATATCCCAGATGTCTTGCATGGAAGTCTGGGGTGGCAATATCGCAACAGACACTTCCATCGATCGTCCTGGGCTGTCGTGCCGCGTCTACAGCCAGTCATTTGGTGATGGCGACGCCGGCGGCGATGTCTACTATCTGTCGTCTTGCGCTTCAGGACGATTGACCCGGTTTCTTCTGGCTGATGTCTGTGGTCATGGCCAGTCAGCAGCAGCTGGCGCAACTGCTCTGCGTGATCTGATGCGGCAAAACATCAACCGAATTCGTCAGACGCAACTTGTTCAAGCCGTCAACCGCGAACTTGCGGTCGCAGATATATCCGGCCGTTTCGCGACTGCTCTGATCGGGACATGGTTTACGCCGACCTCTGAAATGGTTCTCAGTAACGCCGGACACCCGATTCCGATGCTGTATCGCGCGGCAACAGACAGATGGGATGTGTGCGAGGCGAGACCCAGGAAACGAGTCGCGATGCAGAATATGCCGTTGGGAATTGATGAGCAGACTGGCTATAGCGAGTATCGGATCAAGCTTAACCCAGGTGACCTTCTCCTGAGTTATACTGATGCGCTGTCTGAGTCAGTCGACGCCGATGGTAATCACATTTTAACGGCTGGATTAAGGGACGTCCTCGAGTCAATTCGCGGCATTAATCCCGACGGCTTGATTGAGGAATTGTTGAAACGTTTGGAGTCAGCTTGTTCTGGAAATCTTGACCGGGACGATGTGACGGTCATGCTTTTTGAGGCAACAACCAGAACCGTGTCTCTCGCAGATTCACTTATGGCGCCGTGGCGATTTCTGAGGAACCTCTTCTCAGACCGGGTAACAATTCGCGGTCCACAACCGTCAGAAATACAGGCGTCCACGCCTTCAGAGACACTCTCGCCATGATCGATTCAGGGATGCGTCGTGTGAAATTCGGCGGTTGGAAGTTCGTTCAAGTGCTTCTTGCATTGGTGTTAACGGGCAGCATCGTCGCGGTCGCCGGAGTGGCATTTATGAGTCGTGCCAGTACTCGACGAACTGATCTGGGAAATCGCGATGGCACGCTTGCAGTGTGTCCGGATTCGCCAAACTGTGTGTCATCTTTCGCCACAGAGTCAATGCATTTTATCCCACCCATTACATTCGACGGTCAACCGAAAGCCGCGTTGCAGACAGTGGTTGATATTGTTTCGGGGATGGACGGCGTTCGAATTGTCGCGAAAGATGATGATTACGTTCACTGCGAGTTCTCAACGCCGATTTTTGGCTTTGTCGATGATCTGGAATTAGTGCTGGATTGTGACGAGTCAGTGATTCATGTTCGCTCGGCATCGCGAGTCGGCCACTCCGATTTTGGCGTGAATCGCAAACGAGTGTATGAGATTTTGAGAAAGTTTGACGGAGCTGATTCTGCATCAACTCACACGACTATGGCGTCGAAAGACCACACTGCCCGAGTTGTCACTTGTCAATTTCATTTTGGTGGGATTCAGGCCGGCTTCTGACAGGCTTTCAATGAACCCCAAACAGTCAAGGATGACTATTGATGCGAATGTTTGCCCGTCGGCCAATGTTCAGAGTTTCTGTACTGGTTCTGATTGCTGGATTTGCTGACTTGAGCTGTGGCTTCTGTCAGTTGCGTTCGATCGATGTTGATGCTGCCGACGTATCTGAAAAACAATCGAGTCTGTCCAATCGGAGGCCAACGGCTCAATTTGAGATTTTCCGTTCACATGGTGACGGCTTTTCCTTTGCCACAGGTCGTACTTCCATTACGGCGATGCTGCCGGTCAATCCGCCGAAGAGGATGCTGCTCGTAAAGCCGTCCTTTGCTGCTTACACGCTCGATTCCCCTTTGGATACTCCAGCCCGTCTGTATTCAGCAGGCATCAGTACGATGTGGATTGAACGAATCAACAGAGACATGGTTCTGACGGTCTCTGCAAACCCATCAGTCAGCGGCGACAAAAAGGAGTTCGGTCATCGTGTCCGCGTCTTCGCAATGGGGGCCGTCGGGTGGGACTGTATTCCAGATGAACTCAGATTGACGGCCGGGGCAGCCTGGCTTGGCCGGAGAGACATTGGAGTCGTACCTGCCGCCGGCGTGGAATGGAGACCAAACGACGACTGGAATGTTTCACTGATACTGCCGCGTCCGAAGGTCTCGCTACGTCTGACACAAAGAGAACCACTGGAGTCATGGCTCTATGTTGCGGGCGCACTGAATGGGGGGACGTTCGATGTCCGACGAGCTGACGGAACCTCGGACGAACTGTCGCTTCGAGAATTCCAGACGACGATTGGTGTCGATCTTAAGAACGGTCGGTTTGGACGAGGTTTTTGTGAGGTCGGAGTAGGGTTTGGACGGGAACTGCAATTGGAACACAGTCAGGAGATCGTTGATTTTTCGCCTGGAGTCGTGCTGCGTTTCGGGTTTAGCCGATAAAACGATCAGCGGGACTGAGTTGGCAGCGTGTAACGACACACTGCCAGGAAACCGATGGTCGACGCTTTGCTTCCGTCTAAGATCACCGTGCATGAATGCTGTCAGTGTTGGCAGGGCAATTGAGATCGCGCAGATTAGGAGCAATCGCAATGTTGAAGGTGTCATTGATCCTTGCCGTTATCGCGATCAGCGCCGGGTTATTTTGGCGGGCAAGCTTGCTTGGAGCGGGGGAGCCTGCAAAACACCCTAGTCTCGACAGCACTTCCGTAAAAGATGCCGTGCAGATCCTGAAGGCCATTGGTCGGGACTCAAGCATGGCCGTTGTCAGCACGAAAATATCACTGGCAGTCGCATTTCTTGGAGAGGAGCACTTCGCGACACAGATGCTTCTTACTGCTCAGAAAGATTCGAAAATTGACAACGAACAATTATGTAACTCTGTTGAGCGTGTCGTTGAATCGCTGACTTTTCGTCCATGGTTGGAAGCTGAATTTCCCGAAGGTTTTCCGCGATTCACGCCGGTACATCACATCGAGGTTAAAACCCTGCCTGATTATCGTATGGCTCGAGCATCGATGCAGGATCCCCAGCGCAAACGCGATAATGGAGCTTTCTGGAAATTATTCAGTCACATTAATCGCCACGACATTGCGATGACTGCGCCGGTGCAGTTGGACTACTCAAGTAATGATGACGCCACTGAAGTGGCCTCGATGGCCTTTCTTTACGGTTCGCGTAAAGTTGGATCGACAGGTCAGGACCCGTCCGACAAAAGTGTTGAAGTAGTGGATCTTCCAAAGCAGGATGTCGTCTCGATTGGTATTCGGGGTCGTATGAGTTCGGAGTTGGTTTTACGCGGACATCGTGCTCTACTTGCCTGGCTCAGATTGCACGGAGACGAATATCGTAAGTGCGGGGTGCTTCGCAGGATGGGCTACAACAGTCCGTTCATTTCTGCAGATCGCGCGTTCTACGAGCTTCAGATCCCAATTGAGAGAATTGAGCGCCCGGCGATCGTGAAGAGTGGCAGTGACGTCGCCAGTTAAGGGACTCGAGTCTCCGATTTGTAGATCGAGCCGCGATCATGCTGCAGCGGCCCTGGAGTGTTTTAGCCGATGAATAACCAATACGACTATCGCTATCCGACAGTTAAGGACCTTCGCGAGCGTTCTCAAAGCCGGATCCCGCGATTTGCGTTTGAGTATCTGGATGGTGGCTGCAATGAAGACGTTAATCTCCGACGTAACACGACTGACCTGCGAGAGGTCGATCTCACACCGCAGTATCTGACCGAACATCACGGGTCTGATATGCGCACTGAGCTGTTCGGACGCACTTACGATGCACCTTTCGGCATCGCACCTGTTGGCCTGCAGGGGTTGATCTGGCCGCGTGCGCCGGAAATTCTTGCACGAGCCGCGAAGCAGCAAAACGTACCTTTCGTATTGAGCACAGTTTCGACAAGCAGCATTGAGACGATCGCTGAGATTACGGGAGGAGACTTCTGGTTTCAGCTCTACCATCCCACGGATAATTCGGTTCGTGATGACATCATCAAGCGTGCCGAAGTCGCAGGCTGTCCCGTGTTGGTGATTCTTTGCGATGTACCTGTCTTCGGTTTTCGCCCCCGCGACATCCGTAATGGCCTGGCAATGCCTCCAAAGATGTCGTTCCGCAACATTCTGCAGATTCTTGGTCGCCCGAACTGGGCAGTTAGAACCCTGCTGGCTGGACAGCCGAATTTTGAAACGTTGCGGCGTTACATGCCCGCCGGACTCAATCTGAAACAGCTTGGACAGTTCATGGATCAGACATTCTCGGGTCGGCTGAATGAAGAGAAAATTAAGCCGATTCGTGACATGTGGCCTGGCAAGCTGGTTCTGAAAGGCGTCGCAAGTGTTGAAGATGCGCAGCGTGCAATCAAACTGGGGCTCGACGGGATCATCGTCTCTAACCATGGCGGCCGGCAATTGGACGCTGGACCGTCGGCAATCAGTTCTCTCAGGGATATTGTGAATGAATGTCGCGAGCGGATTACAATTATGATGGATAGTGGAGTGAGATCCGGCCCCGATATCGCACGAGCTTTGGCTTGCGGGGCTGAATTTACCTTCCTTGGCCGTGCCTTCATGTACGGCACAGCCGCATTGGGAAGCCGTGGTGGTGAACACACCGTTTCAATTCTCAAAACTCAGTTGAATCAGGTCATGGAACAAATTTGCTGCAAATGTGTCCGAGACTTTCCAAATCATCTCCGTCAGCAACCTCGGAAGACGCCCGGGTATAACGATCCAGTCTGATCTCTCATGTTTATAAATATTTTGAATGACCGCGATTCTTCCACTCCCAAATGTTGGCCAGTTCCTGCGAATCCCAATCGCCGCGGCTTTCGACGGTTATATCAGCCAACTGTGAAGTGGACTGAAACCATCATCAACAGATTTTCAATGCTTGAAATTATGTAATTCCCATTGACGAATAATTGGACGAGCTCGTCTTTCGCAGTGAGAAACAGCAATACTGGAGTTGTCATATGTCGGCCTTCCTGGTTCTTGGTGCAACTGGGTCTGTTGGAGAAAATCTCGCCAGACGTCTTGTCAATGATGGCTGCAATGTTTTGCTGGCGGGACGTGATGCGGACCGCCTGGGAAAAATTTCAAAAGAGCTTTGTTGCCCCTCAGCGTTGGTTAACGCTTCCGAGCCGACGAGTTTCGAGCGCTGTTTCAAGGCAACCGTGGAATCGTTCGGTGAGGTTACGGGAGTGGCCAATTGTGTTGGCTCACTGCTATTAAAGCCTGCCCACTCGACGACCGACGGTGAATTTCACGAAACGCTCACTGCCAATCTGTTTTCCGCCTTTGCAACGGTGAGAGCTGCTGGTCGATTGATGAAAAGGAATGGCGGGTCGGTTGTTCTTGTGTCGAGTGCGGCAGCTCGGATTGGAATGCCGAATCACGAGGCAATCGCTGCAGCCAAAGCAGGAGTTGAGGGGTTGACGGTCTCGGCTGCGGCTTCGTATGCCGCTCGTGGATTACGCTTCAACGCTGTCGCCCCCGGACTCACTCGATCACGGATGACCCAGCATCTGTGGGAGAACAAAACTTCTGCTGAAGCGTCGACTCGAATGCACGCGTTGGGGCGACTCGGAGAGCCAGCAGATGTAGCTGCGATGATCTACTGGCTGCTTTCGACGGAAACAAGTTGGGTAACAGGACAGATCTTTGGCGTAGACGGTGGATTGTCCTCAGTTCTTGGCCGTCCAAAGGTGGCACGATGACTTCAATACGTCTGCTGCTCGGGCTGAATCTGTTTTCTACACTGGCAATGGTTGGTCTGATTTGGTTTGTGCAAATCGTCCACTACCCGATGTTCGAGAACGTTGGAGAAGATTCGTTTTTAACGTACATCCGGCGGCATCAGCGAAGGACTACATGGGTCGTTGCTCCCTTCATGCTGCTGGAAGCCTTCACGGCAGTCGGGCTTATTTATCAGTCGCCGCAAGGTATCCCTGCAAGCTGGCTGTGGGCTGGCATCGTGCTTGTATTTGTCAACTGGCTGTCGACTGCTGTTTTGCAGGTCCCCCGACACTCTGCCCTGGCGGAAAGTGGTTTCTCGACAAAGTGTCACTCGGCGCTTGTCGCAACAAACTGGATCCGGACGATCGCGTGGACTGTTCGCGGGCTTCTCATGACGACAATCGTCTGTTGCCGAATTCCCTGTTAGGCTGCAAAGGTGGATTCCAATTGAAGTCTTCGTTGTTTCTGTGGCAGTTTTCCAGGATCAAACAGTCACGCCTGCTCGGTGACTATCCAGGAAGCACGGCCAGTCGGGGTTTATTCAGGCTGAGCGTCTTGAAGGCGACCCACACTGCAACTTTATTCTCCGCAGGTTTACCTGGATATTGAATCTGCACCACAACAAAACCTGTCTGGCTTCGAATTCCTCGCGACTGCATTGTCGGCACTGAAGATGCACGCCGGGTTGATGCCTTTGACTTCGTATTGATGATCTGCGCGTAAGAACTTGCAGGGAAATTACTGGTGGTCAGCCAATTTGTGAGCGGCATTGGCTGTTGATGACAGCCGCCAATGTCATTCCAGCGTGTTAGACCGAAGATCATGGAAAGTGTTGCCATGCGAAATCTTGTACTTGTCTTAGGTGATCAGCTTGATGCCGAATCTGCAGCATTTGATGGGTTTGACAAGACACAAGATCGAGTCTGGATGGCCGAGGTCGCCGAGGAAAATACACACGTCTGGTGTCACAAGATGCGCATCGCATTCTTTCTGTCCGCGATGCGGCATTTTCGAAACCATCTTGAATCGCGAAACATCGAAGTCTGTTACCACGAGCTAACGGTACAGCCACAGAATGATTGTCGCAGCACTTTTGCAGAAGTGCTGGAATTGGATGTTCAAAAGTGTGCTCCGCAAAAACTCATTGTAGTCGAGCCTGGAGACTGGCGTGTTCAGGAAGCATTGAAGACTGCAGCCGATGCACTGGGAATTAAACTGGAAATAAGACCCGACCGGCACTTCTATTGTTCTGTAGAAGACTTTAAGGAATGGGTGAGTGGCAGAAAGACTCTTGTCATGGAGTTCTTCTACCGTTGGATGCGGAAGAAGCATGACATCCTTATGGAGCCTGGTGGAAAACCGGTAGGTGGAGAATGGAATTTTGACCGCGACAACCGCAAAAGTTTTGGCAAAAGCGGACCGGTCGACAGTTACTCGGCAAAGACTTTTAAGCCAGATGACATCACGCGTGTTGTGATTGCAATGGTCGAGCAGCGGTTCGCCGATCATCCCGGATCCCTCGAAAACTTCCTGCTGCCTGTGACACGTCGACAGGCGTCCGCCATGCTCCGACATTTCATTCAAGACACGCTGCCGAAGTTTGGGCTGTTTGAAGACGCCATGTGGACGGGGGAAGCTTTTCTCTATCACTCGCGACTCTCTGCAGCACTCAACGTGAAACTGTTGGCCCCTCACGAATGCGTCAATGCGGCGGTTATCGCCTACCAGAATGGATTGGCGCCATTGAACAGCGTGGAAGGTTTCGTGCGGCAGATTCTCGGCTGGCGTGAGTTCGTTCGAGGCGTATATTGGGTTGAGATGCCGTCTTATTCAAAACGGAACTTTCTGGAGGCTGACCGCGATGTCCCATCGTTTTTCTGGAACGGTGACACAGACATGGAATGCGTGCGACAATCCATGCAGCACGTCATCGAACACGGGTACTCACACCATATCCATCGACTCATGGTCTTAGGGAATCTGGCTCAACTACTCGGTGTCCACCCCCTGAAGTTTCACGAATGGCACATGGCGATGTATGTCGATGCGGTCGATTGGGTTTCCTTGCCGAACACACTCGGTATGAGCCAATTCGGAGACGGCGGAATAGTCGGCACAAAGCCATACTGCTCAACCGGTAATTACATTAACAGAATGAGCCCGTTCTGCAAAAACTGTCGATTTGATCACCGCAAGAGAATTGGCGAGGATGCTTGCCCTTTCACAACTCTTTACTGGAACTTTCTCGACCGCCACTACGACCGATTGAAGAACAATCATCGTATGACATTTGCCGTCAAGAACCTTGAGAAACGTCGTGAAGATGTTGATGAGATGTCGTCGATTCTCGAGCAGTCTCGTCTGCTACAGGAAAAGATGACTGGCAATGAGTAGCGGATTCGAAGATTGGTCATGATCTGCTTCACGATCCCAAATGAAATTTTCGGATTCACAGTGTTGCGTAGAACGCATTGTTGACGACGTTTATCTTTTGTACGAACAGGTTCCTCAGCTTGACCTGATGTGTGAAGGGATGTCACCCAGTGCTGGCTTCTTCCTCAAGAGTTCGTGGCAGGTTTCGTTGATGTATGTGATTGGCGGTAGACATCCTGCTTCAATACTGACTGGCCGCCAGGGCCAGCGCATACTAAATCGTTTGGCGAACAGGATTTCGGCGAGGAAGCTGGGGTTCCAGATGGCCATGCGTCGCTTCATGACGGGGCTGTGCTTTTTGCCCGGATGTTGTTTGATCAGACTCAGAGTGAATCGACGGAGCCAGGCCAGGTTCTGGGCGGCGTGTCGGTTTCGTGTACGACTTTCGGCCTCGCGGAACGTCATGTCCATGCTTCAGTGGGCAGGTATTCTCGATGCTCCAGTGGCCGCGAACTGATCGGCGAAGACGTTCACATTACGCTTCAGGATGGAGATGTAATACTGCACGTCGCCGCTTTCGATGCCACCGGTCTCTTGCGTGCGAATGACCAGGCCGAGCATCCACAGGCCTTTCCACTTCTTCAGACCACGCAGTGTCTTCGGCACGTTCACCTGGTAATACCACCGTTGCTCGATGCGATCATGACGCGTCTCGCTCGTTTCGTGGTGACTCACTTTCACGCCAGCGAAGTCATTCTCCAGGTACGCTTCCAGCAGCGTCTTCACGTTCTCTTCCAGCAGCCCCTGGTTGCCTTTCACTGGCAGCACGTAGTCGCCGCCTTTGTCGATGATCTTTCCGGCGATCGTCGTCTGAGTGCCCATTGCGTCGATGCTGACGCTCGCGTCTTTGACAGCCACCAGAACCAGCAGCAGCGGGCTCGCAGTGATCTCGTTGGACTTCTCCGCTGTTGCGACCTGCCCCAGAGTCAAGCCCTGCTCGCAGGCCCAGACACTCACCAGATGCAACGCTCCGAGCTGATGCCTTCCATCATGCGACCGCCGCAGCGTCTTGTCGTAGATGCTGAGAAAATTTGCCCCTGCAGGACCGACCAGCGAATTGGCCTACTCGGCAAAGCACTGCTGAAACGCCTGCGGGTGCAATCGCATCAGCACACGTCGGATGCAGTCTTTCGAAGGGATTCCGTGAGGCAGGTCCAGATACCGGATCAGCCAGTCATTTGAGCAATGGGCCCATATGAAAATCGCCGTCGGACCGTCCGCTCCGGCCAGAACACCACACACACTCATTGCTACCACGTGCACCAGCGAATGCCGCCGATTGATCGAGGACCGCGGATCAGGCAGTTTACCAAACCGCTCCTCCAAACCCGCCATCCGTGCCACAACGTCATCCGACATGCGAAACCTCCGTGCTGTCAAATCACGACGGCTCCCTGTCGACGCAAACCACACGAGGTTCTACCAGACAAAATCTCAAAGCGACAGTCATCCTACCAGTTTTGCTGCACCAATGTGCGCGCTAACCTTAACTGACCGCTGCTGATACGACCGTCATCGCTGAAATTAAACGTCATCAGAATTTGCACAAGAACCAAACGCGTCGTGACGAATGACTAATCCGATTGGTGTCGGAACGCTGCCGGAATAATGCATCTGCGAGATGACTTCACATTCCTCAGGTGTAAGCTGTTGGAACAACATATCATAGACTGAGTTGGACAGTGGATTGCTTACACCAACTATCCAACCACCTGCGGTGTCCACTATCCAGCAGCAAACCGACTTGAAGCCTCATCCGCCATTCACCAACGCCACACACCTGAATCGTGATAGCCAAGGATGATAGAGGCGAAATTCCGTTTGTCCGAACCTGAACTGAGTTCAGCTATGTTCTACTTCAAGTCGGGATATGCCAATGAAACCGCTATGGATTCTGAGAGACTGCATTTATAAATCAGCACAGGATTTTGTCATTGATCTAATGTTGTGAACGTGTCTGAGTGGTTATCAATTATTGCCGTTGGAGCTGGAATTGACGGACTTCGATTTACTACGATCTGGAGGTTGAGAAGTCCCGATAGCCATCCCGATTGTAGCCAGCATGCATGAGGCAAATATTCCGAAACCAATTACTAAAAGGGTGAGATCACTCATGGCGACCACCCAGCATCAGTGTCCCAAAAGACAGAATAGATGGTACCCAGAGTCCAACATAGAGCCCCTGTTCCTTACTGCCTGTGAACCACAGATAAACAGACAATATAAATGAGAGGCCGGCTCCGGCTACATAGGTGGCTTTTGCAATTGCCTGCTTCGACATGTGCATGGTCCTGGATGATTTAAGGCGACGATTCAGTAATTCATGGCTCTTCGCCACTGCCAACCGCATTGCGAAAACACAACGCTTGCTAAGATACAGTTATAGACAGCAGTACGACGAAAGAAAGAGGTAATCAGTTGTGTTTGCGATGAAACGATGCTTTCAGAAGTCTTCATACATGAACTGACCATCCGCTCTTTTTATCGGGATAGTCCTTATGCCGTATTTGTCACGTCTTGGCTGAGCGCGTAGTCACACAATCCAGACACTGGTGTTTGGCTGGAAAAGAGAATTGCGTCCAATACAGCGAGTTACTGTCATGCCTCGTGGCCTGATTCAGGTTCATGACACGGCATTTGGCAGTTGCTGCAATAAAATCACTTGAGCACTTACGGCGAGACAGACAACACCCGGAAGGTTGGCAAAGTACCGCGTTGCTGGGCTCAGACAGTTCTAACGGACGCCGGATCGAGAAGTTCGACAGCATTCCCTGACGGATCAGTGATGTATACCGATCGCGTGCCATCTCGATGCGTCGTCATTGGACCGACTTCAAGTGCTGTTGCGGATACAATTCCAATGTGTGGCGGATGGTCACCGCCTCTTACAAGTGCGAGATCAGAGTTTGAGAATCTCAGCAGGGCCCAGGTCTCATCTTCATATGCTACTTCACAGTGGAAACGCGACTGATACCACTGTACAGCATCGGGGACACTACGCACCGTGAATGCCACGTGGTGCAGGCTGTCGAGTTGCCGATGTGCTTCTGTCATTTCGAAGTCCTGAAAGTATGATCGCGGCAGAGAATCTAGCGGGAAGGGCCATTCACCGCGTCGATTACTGCCGCGATCGAAGTCGGAGGCTCTCATCCTCCGGCACGATTTCTAGACTGCGAAAGTCACATGACCATCAGCTTTCAGCATACCTCGAAACTTTGTCTGGAAGGAATGCTTTTGTTGTCCTGCTGGTACGCCTTTTTGTGTGAACAACCAACAGTGTGGAGTGTCTCTGGCAGTCGAGTAATCGCTTCCGTTTTATCGTGAAATCGCATCTGGCGATGCAGCGGTCGTGGTGAAATCGAGAGTTGCCATCGTCACATCGTCGCACAGGATGCGACCCTTCAGGTAGAAGACGTCATTTACTCGATGGTCCAGCTTGACGTAGATATCGAGCTTGTCACCGGGGCGAACCATTCGACGAAATTTCAGATTGTTCGCTCTCGCGACGACCGGGATTTTGTCACCTGTGGACACTCCGAGCGTGGCGATCAGAATCGCTGACGCCTGGAAGGCACACTCACACTGAAGGGCTGCCGGAAACACTGGAAAATCGGGATAGTGCCCGTTGAACAGCTCAAGCTTTGGTGAGATGATCTTTGTCGTATGAATTTCGTTCTCATCGACTGAGACAACGTCATCCACCCACAAGTAGGGGGGACGGTTTGGTATGACATCTCGTAAGTCGGATTCCGACATATTCGTTTCTTATTCTTGACCCATGTACCGAGAGGCTGACAAAGTGCCACCGTTGAAAGCCGGGAGAACCAGTGGACTACAGCTTCGTAATTCAGTTGTTTGTCGGCCCCTATGTGGCTGCGATGAACGCTGAACTGTTGGTTATTTCAAGGTCGTTGGAAGCTTCCGGATGATGTCTTCTGTTTGGAAGCGTCTGAGTTGAATTCACCACATCCTCGTGTGAGACTGAATCTCTGTCCTTGTCACTCAAACGCGTGTGTCGATTAATGTGGCAGATCAATCTGATTAACCTGTTCGCCGTTGTCTTTCATGGAGACATCACTGAAGCGGCGGTTGTCAGCAACCCAGTCTTCTCGCGTGTATTCCACGACTGAAGTGTCAGTTTCCCGTAGTTCGATTCGATTCAACTGAAACCCTAGTTCGACAATTGCTGTGAACAGGACGTAGGAAACGTTCTCGACACTTGTCGGGAATTCAAGCACCTTGAGCCGAAAATGCTCGCCAGTGCGTTCCGCATGCATTTTCAACGTTTCGAATAACGGATCGTGACGATGAATCAGCATCCCATGGTCGTACTCGTTCTTCAATAATGGTTCGATCCGTGCGTCGAATTCGCTAAAAAGAGTCGTCAGGTTTCCAGTGCGTTCCACATCGAAGAAACAAGTGAGGCCGTAGCGGTGGCCGTGAATATTGCTGCACTTGTCCCGTAACTCCTCATTGCGGTGAGCGGCATAGAACCTGTACTGCTTTTGGATAATCATCTCGGTACCTCGAAATGTTGTTGAAGGGGGAAAACGGGGTCTATCTGACGTTGATCAGCGTCATAATTTCGGAACGACTGGCCTGACTGGTGCGAAAGATACCGCGTAATGAACTGGTAACCGTTAGCGTTCCCGCTTTACGGACGCCCCGTAAAGCCATGCACGAGTGCTCCGACTCGATAACGACGGCGGCGCCCTTTGTGTTGAGTTTCTCCTCAAGCATGTTGGCGACAGTCTGTGTCATCCGCTCCTGAACCTGTGGACGCCGAGCGACTTCTTCTACAACGCGAGCCAGCTTACTCAGACCGACGACTCGACCATTCGGCAGGTAGCCTACGTGAGCGACGCCAGTAAACGGAAGCAGATGATGCTCGCACATGCTTGTGAACGGGATGTCTCTTACGAGGACAATCTCGTCATATTCCTCAGGAAAGGTTGTTTCGAGATGACGTGCGGGGTCAAGGTGCAATCCTGCAAACATCTCTTCGTACATTCGTGCGACACGCGCAGGAGTGTCCAGCAGGCCGTCCCGGAGTGCATCCTCACCGACAGCCTCCAGGATTGTGCGAACCGCATTTTCGATTGCCGATTTGTTGACGGCCTGCCGAGGATTGGCCGACGAGTCTTTGTCAGGTGCGCCCGCGTGCGGTTGGGGGGACGATTCATTGAAAGCGTATGATTCGTTGGTGTTTGACGCAGATGCCGTCATGAGATCGAGGACCATGCTGAAAATTCCTGATGGCGGGTTAGCGGTCGAATGTGAAAAATGAGACGAAGTGGCATTTGCCAACTTCGCCTCTTATGGCGTAATGGATCGCTGATCGAAGTATGACTAGCGAATGTCAGTCATCATGACTCTGTAAGCAGCGTCGAGGCCGCCACGCATGGTCCAGCTCCTGGAGATGCTGCAGTCCGAAGCACTTGCATGTTTGACAGCAGTCTGGAGATGACGAACAGCGTGAGCCGGCATTTCGTGATCACTACCGAGTAGCGATATTGCCGTCGACATGTATTGACGGGCACAAGCATCACTGTCACCTGAGTTATAAAGGGTGGTACCTCGAGCCACTGCGTGTTCAATCGCCGATTTAGCATCCGCACTCGTGACCTTTTTCGCTGGTGGCATCAGGACGGCATCGATTACATGAATCACACCATTCGAAGCTTCGATATCAAGAGCCGTTAGCTTCGACTTATTGACGAATGCACCTTTCCTGTTAGCACGAATCCGCAAAGTTGGACCTGCTAAAGAGGATGCTTCTTTCAGTTTAAGAGCTTGATCGGAGTACACCCGACCCTCAACGACGTGGTACAACAGAATTCGCTTTAACTGGTCGATGTTTTCCGGCTTCAGAAGAGTGGCAACGGTACCTTCCGGCAGCCGTCCAAATGCTTCGTCGGTCGGGGCGAAGACGGTTAGCGGTGAATCTCCGGAAAGGGCGTCAACCAGACCCGCAGCCTTTGCAGCAGCCACCAGTGTCTTGAAGGTTCCGGCTTTTATTGCTGTAGCCGGAATGGTTTCACTCGCCGGCAGAATGACTGAGTCAATGACATGGATGATCCCATTGGAGCAATGTATGTCAGTCGTCAATACTTTGGCGTTGTCCACCATTACGCCGCCGTCCTGTACTGAAATGTCTACGCGTTGACCGTTGAGTGTGGTCGCGTTCGACAGCTTCACCACTTTTCCAGAATCAACCGCTCCCGCTACCACGTGGTAGGTGAGAATGCCTGCGAGAGCCCCTTTCGCTTTGGGTTTGAGTAGCCCTTCAACAGTACTTTTCGGCAGTTTCGAGAACGCGTCATCGGTAGGAGCAAAGACTGTGAATGGTCCCTTGCCCTTCAACGCGTCGACCAGGTCTGCGGCCTGCAGGGCTGCAGCAAGGGTTTTAAATTGACCGGCAGCGATTGCCGTGTCGACGATGTCTTTTTTGTTGCCAGCTCTGGATGATCCAGAAATCGATAGTATCAGTCCGGCCAGTGTGAGTGACAAGAGAGTGCGTCGGTTTAAGAGCATGTCTAATATCCTGTAGATAACGGGTAATGTGTTTGTTTAAGAGTGACTTGGCTGGCCCTGTGTTTGTCCGAACAATCGATTTATAGGAACCAGTCAATCACTGACCACATGAAAGGGCTTTGATCTTAAAAATCGAGGGCTCCCGGGAATCCCTGCACCGTTGTCTCGCACGCGTTTTCCACAGAAGGACACCCTCCGTCGCCGTTGCTCGGACGATGGCTCAGCGTCAGGCAGACTTCGCAGTGGCTTTTCTTCTACTCGCGCACCGCTTCCTGCACGATCTTCAGACCGCTTGTTTAACCATGCTCCTACCGTAATCGGTAGCAGATACGCTGACGCTTGTGACGCTGCGTCCGGAGGACGTGCCGGTTACTCTCCAGAATTATCATGGATGACCGGCAGGAACTGCTCGAGCTTCGACCGGCGAGGCTTCATTAACCGATAGCCCGGCGGTTCGCATAACGCTGCGTCGTGCCGCCCACGAGCCTTGCTGATCAGAGTCGCAAAGTCACATTCCGTATCGGTCATGCCGAGCCAGACCTCTTGTATCGGGCGTATCGCCGAACGCAGCGTCACGGATGCTGGCTGAGAAATTCAGGGAGATAGAGGTACAGGATTCAATAACGAGTCGAATGTTCTGTTACCGCTTGTGTTTACGAGGTCAAAACAGTTCGGACTAATGAAGAAGTGATTTGTCTCTGAGCCTGATTCTCAGATCCTCGTTACACAACATGGGCGTTCTTCTGGTCGATTCCGCGAAAAAATCGGGCGATGCGAGTAACATGGGCGATAAGTATTGATGGACAGTTCACGATTTTGATGGAGAAGTTACAAATGTTTTCTCGACTCATCGTCCTTACGTTGGCGACTGTATCTGGGTCTTCAGTCTTTGCGGCGAATCCCAATTTTGCTGCGTCAACAAGTTCAGAGAAAGTCAAAGTTTTTATCCTGGCCGGGCAATCAAATATGGAAGGCCGAGGCTTCCCGGAGCCGTTGTCGTGGCAGGTCACTCAGGAGAAGTACAGGAGTCGCTATGAACACTTCATCAAGGGTGGCGATTTCGACGCGTTCAATGCGAAGGTCGCTGAGACCAGAGATTCGGATGATCGACGCAAGACTCCGACGTATCTGTGGAGCAGTCGGCAGGACGTCTGGATCAATTATCTTGGCAAGCATGGAGACCTGATGGTTGGCTATGGGGCTCCGAAAGAAGGTTTCGGACCGGAGTTCAATTTTGGCCACGTCGTCGGAAACCACTTTGACGAGCAGGTATTGATCATCAAGACGTCATGGGGCGGGCGAGCGCTGGCTCGTGGCTTTCTGCCTCCGTCGTCAATGTTGAGCGATGAGGAATATGCCGACCTGGCTGTCGCTCAGAATGCTGAAAATGAAGCATGGAACAAAGCCGAGCCGGCTAAGATCGATGCGTACAACAAGCGAGTCACTGAGCAAAATAAGACGGCAGAAAAGAAGAAACGATTAAGGACGTTCAAGCCGAAAGAGATCGTCACTATGGAGCAATATAAAGATCAGTTCGGCAAAGACTATCGAAACATGGTGAGCGAGGTTCACGGCTGCCTTGCGGATCTGAAAGGGCGTTTCCCGGGTTACAAAGGGCAGGGGTACGAGATTGAAGGGTTCGTCTGGTTTCAGGGTTGGAACGACCAGTACAAGGACCGCTGGCTGACATATGAAAAAAATATGGCCAACTTCGTTCGTGACGTTCGTAAGGAGTTCAAAGCTTCGGAGATGAAGTTCGTCATCGGCCAAATGGGGCACGACGGAATGAAGCCTGACACGGAAGGTTCACCGCGAGATTTCATCAAGAAGGCGCAGGCGAACGTTCCGGAATACCCAGAGTTCAAAGGCAACGTGCTCTGCGTGAAGACGGACAAGTATTGGGACATGGAAGCTCACGCGATCTACACCGGCCCCGGCGGATGGAGCAAGGACGTCGATACGTGGCGACAGTTCGGAAACGACCACCCATATCACTATTACGGAAGCCCGTGGTGCTTTGCACAGATCGGCACGGGATTCGGCGAGGGAATTCTCGAACTGCTGAAGTAAGCCGATCCAGCATTCAACGGAGATAACAGACCGTTTCTGTCGATCGCTGGACTGCGGCCGGTTATAAATTCAGTGGGTTTCCGTCCCCTCTGGTCAACGTACGCGTTTTGTTTCATCTTCAGGAATTTACTTCGTATGACAAAAATCGCATCGACTCGTTCGTTCAATTGTGCCCCGTTTTGCGGGACTGCCGGATTTGCGCTGGCGATCTGCGCGACGCTGTTGGTTTCCTGTGCAAACGCGGACGATGTAATCAAACATTCGTTCCTTGGGTGTGGGAAAGCCAATCGAGCGGTAATAGTCGACGAGGACGGCAAGGTTCAATGGAAGTATGACAAGCCAACCAGTGATGGATGGGTACTCGGGAACGGCAACGTTCTGCTGGCACTTTATCCAACTCAGGGGTTTCCCAATGGCGGTGTGGTCGAAGTTGAGCGTGCGACTAAGGAAACGGTGTTTGAGTATCAGGGTCAGCAGAAAGAAATCAGCACGGTGCAGCAGTTGGCTGATGATCGGTATCTCGTCGCGGAACTAGGATCAGAACCACGAGCGATAGTGATCAATCGATCCGGAAAAATTTTGCACAAGATGCCGTTTCAATGCCAGAAGGGAAACGCTCACATGCAGACTCGGATGTTGCGAGTGCTTCCGAGCGGCAACTACATCGCGCCACACCTCCTGGACTTCGCAGTCAAAGAATACGAGCCCGACACTGGCAAAGTTGTCAGCAGTTTTGCAACCGACGATCGTGGTCGCGGCAAACGTGACTGGCCCTTCACGGCGATTCGCCTGAAGGATGGCAACACACTGATCGGCTGCACGAATGGAAATCGGATTATCGAAGTGGACGGGAAAGGGAAGATCGTCTGGAGTGTCACCAACGAAGATCTTGGGGAGAGGCTGTTCGACGATGCCTGCGGTGTGCAGCGGCTGCCAAACGGAAATACAGTCGTGACCAGCTACCATGCTAATGGAAACGCGGTGAAACTTTTCGAAGTCACACGTGAGAAGAAAGTCGTCTGGCGATACTCGGGAATGAACGCCGGATTTCATCACTTTCAGATTCTGACGACCAACGGCAAGGCGATTGCGGACAATAACTGGAAGTAGTTGAGTGATCGAAGTTCGGTTGCAAACGCGACGTGCTTGATTAAGTGTCCGAGTCAGTGTCTCCTCGATTGGTTGGCTGATGGTGATTTACGGAACAGCTCTTTTGTCCGGCTGCCTGATTGCAGGAGTCGTCGCGGGGCAAATGCTCGGGTATCTTGTCGGCGTTGATAAGAATATCGGCGGAGTCGGTATCGCGATGCTCCTGTTAATTCCAGGTAGCGATTGGTTGCAACGTTCAGGCCGGATGCAGCCGCCCACGAAGCAGGGCATCCTGTTCTGGAGTTCGATATATATCCCAATCGTTGTGGCGATGGCGGCCAGCCAGAACGTACTCGCCGCTGTAAAGGGCGGGCCGATTGCTCTAATCGCTGGAGTGTCCGTTGTGCTGATCAGCTTTATCCTGGTGCCAGTCATTAGTCGGATCGGGCAGCCTGATGCTGAATCTGTGCAGAGTGAGTCGCTGTCGGTGAAGGACGAGCCGTGACAGAGCTGCTCGTAGCCATGCAGGTATTACTTGCAAAGTATTCTCTGGTGACAGCCTTCGCGGTCGTCGGTGCGATGGTATGGTTTTCTTACCTGATCTCTGACCGATTGACTCGAGGCCGTTTGCACGGTTCGGCCATTGCGATTTTGCTGGGGCTGCTGCTGGCTTACGTTGGTGGCTTGCTGACCGGCGGGAAGAAGGGGATTGCCGACGTCGAAGTGTTGTCTGGAATTGGCGTCATGGGCGGAGCGATGCTACGCGACCTGGCGATCGTTGCGACAGCATTTGGTGTTCGGATGGAAGAGTTCCGCAAGACCGGGATCAGCGGCATCGTTTCGTTACTGGCTGGAGTCATCGTCTCCTTCATCGTTGGGGTGTGCGTTGCATATGCATTTGGATACCGGGATGCCGCCAGCCTTACAACGATTGGTGGCGGAGCGGCTACTTACATCGTCGGTCCAGTCACGGGGACGGCTCTTGGTGTTGAGTCGGAGGTGATTGCTTTGAGCGTTGCTGCGGGATTGATCAAGTCGATGCTCGTCATGATCATGACGCCGTTCGTCGCGCCGTATATTGGACTTGATAATCCGCGGTCTGCCCTCATTTTCGGCGGGTTGATGGGGACGACCAGCGGAGTCGCGGGTGGCCTGGCTGCCACTGACCCGGAACTCGTGCCCTACGGAGCGATGACTGCTACGTTTTATACGGGACTGGGTTGTTTACTCGGACCGTCCATCATTTTTCTGGTGGTTCGTACTGTCGTTTAAGTGTTGGAAGAGGATTAATCCCACAGCAGCGTTCAGCTGAGAGGACTGAGGTCGTGGAAGAGCTTCAACTTGTTGCACGTGCGAGGTGGCATGGCAGTTCCGTAGCCATTCGGTCGGGGACTGACGAATGGTCGTACGATGAGTTGCTCGAACGCTCTGCACATCTTGCAGTTGCATTACTGGCCGATGTGGACGATTTAAGCGAGTCTCGAATCACATACCTCGTACCGCCCGGCTTTGATTACGTAAGTGTCCAATGGGCAATCTGGAGAGCAGGTGGTGTTGCCGTTCCGTTGTCGTTATCTGCAACAGAATCAGAGCTTGAGTATACGTTGACGGACTCGCAACCGAGCTGTGTCCTTATTACGGCGGCCTTTGCCGAAAAGATAAGCGGGCTGTGTGAGCGGCTTGGCTTGCGGCAATTGATTGTTGACGAAGTCGCCGTGCCACGTGATGACTCGCCGTTATTGCCGGTTATCAAAAACGACCGTCGAGCGATGATGCTTTATACGAGTGGCACAACCAGTAAGCCGAAAGGCGTGGTGACGACTCATGCGAATATTGAATCGCAGATCGAATCGCTGATTGATGCGTGGCAGTGGGGAAGTACGGATCGTATTCCGCTGTTTCTGCCGCTGCATCACATCCACGGGATCATCAATATCCTGACCTGCGGATTGTGGGCGGGTGCTGCTGTTGAGACGTTTGCTCGTTTTGAAATGGCATCAGTCCTGGAGCGTATCGCCGCGCGAGAGTACTCGGTCTTCATGGCTGTGCCGACGATTTACGTCAAGTTAATCCATGCATTGGACCTGATGCCCGAGTCGGAATGCGGTCCCATTGTGCGGGGGTTTTCTAAGATGCGACTGATGATCTCCGGGTCGGCTGCGCTGCCGGCAAGCGTTCATGACAAGTGGTTTAAGCTGACCGGTCAGAAGCTACTTGAGCGATATGGCATGACTGAGATCGGAATGGGTTTGTCCAACCCGTACGAAGGTGAGCGTCGACCGGGAGCGGTTGGCCAGCCGCTGCCGGGCGTCGAGATTCGATTGAAGTCCGAGGCCGGCGACATCGTCGAGGGTGAAGACGAGGCGGGCGAGATTCAGGTTCGCGGACCGGGTGTGTTCCTCGAATACTGGAACCGCCCGAAAATTACGGCAGAGTCGTTTGATGATGATTGGTTTCGAACTGGCGACGTCGCCGTACGTGAATCCAGCTACTACCGGATCATGGGACGACAGTCTGTCGACATTATCAAAAGCGGCGGCTACAAGCTGTCGGCGTTGGAGATTGAAGCGGCGTGTCTGAGTCATCCGTCAATTTGCGAAGCAGCTGTGGTGGGCATTCCTGATGACACCTGGGGCCAGGTCGTCGGACTGGCGGCTGTGTTGGGTGACGGTGAAGAACTCTCACTGGTCAGTCTGCGTGATTGGTGTCAGGATCGGATTTCAAATTACCGAATTCCAAGTCGCCTGGTCGTCGTCGAAAAGTTACCTCGCAACGCGATGGGGAAGGTGACGAAGCCTGCGGTCTGTGATCTGTTTTGAGTTTCTGTGTAGAGCTTATTTAGCAATCTTTGTTCCGGAAATGAGAATTGATCAAGGAAGTAGTGACTGTGAATTTTCGAATTAGTTGCCTGTTTCTGACGTTATTTCTATTTGTGGCTGGTGGTCCGGCGATTGTCGAAGCGAATGCTGGAACGCTTTCTGAGGACGGCAAGTATCGAACTGTTACTGACGTGAGCTATCGAACTGAAGATGGTCTGACAGACTACATGAAGGAACGATGTCGTCTTGATGTTTACTACCCGACGGCCGTAAAAAAGTTCTCGACAGTTGTCTGGTTTCACGGTGGAGGTTTAAAGGCTGGCAAACGCTCGGTCCCAAAACAGCTCAAACAGCAGGGTGTGGCAGTTGTGGCCGTTAACTATCGATTGCATCCCAAAGTCAGAGCACCGGCGTATATTGAAGATGCGGCGGCTTCGGTAGCATGGACGATCAGAAATATCGAAAAGTATGGAGGCTCGTCGAAGCTTGTTTTTGTCAGTGGTCATTCGGCCGGCGGTTATCTGACGAGCATGGTTGGCATGGACAAGCGCTGGCTGGCTGTTCACGAAGTTGACGCAGACAGTCTTGCGGGATTGATTCCTTTCAGCGGGCACACAATTACGCATTTTACAGTCAGGGCCGAGCGAGGCATCGGCGGTAAGCAACCAGTCATTGATGATATGGCTCCGCTGTTTCATGTTCGCAAAGATGCACCGCCGCTCCTTCTGATTACGGGTGACCGGGAACTCGAAATGCTGGGGCGTTACGAAGAAAATGCCTATCTCTGGCGAATGATGCAGGTTATCGAGCATCCTGACACCGAGCTGTTCGAACTAGACGGTTTCAACCACGGACAGATGGCTGTTCCCGCTCATCCGTTGTTGCTTCGGTTTGTGAAGCGAATCAGTGCACAGAAGTAGTGAAGCTGTAGTTTGACTTCGTAAATGATGACCTTTGCGCTGACATCCGCAGCGGAATAGCGGTTCTTTTGCGCGGCGCGGGACATTTGTGCGACAAACATTGGCGCTGATCGGCGGTGTTTCCGGTATCCGTGGGGCCTGGGACTATTCGCGAATAGATGCCGCATGAGCCCGAAAGTAGAGATTGTTACAGGGCTCGTTGATCTGCTGGCGACTTGCTGGTTGGTGCCAACGCTGGGCAGAAGAACCTGCACAATCAGTTCTAACTGCGATCACAAGTTACGTCACCGAAAATTCTCGGCCGAATCATGCCTTGTGGTAGCGGCGACTCTCGTTTTGTGTGAGGTCTTCGCCGGTATCGATCGTCGATTCTCGCGATGGCGGTAAACCGCAGTCAGAGATGGTTCGGAATGGTCCTATTCTCTTGTCAGGTTATATCAAGGTTGCAATGACTAATGGTTCGATCCATCACAGTTGAGACTTCATGGAAACCATAAGTGACATGGCGTTGCCGCGTCGGAAATTAAAATCAGAGTTGCATGATGCGGGACAAGTTCCTGCTCGCCTGGCATCGGGATGCTCATTGGTGTTGGTTGCCATTGGGTTCTGTTTTCAGTTGATGCCCAATATGGCGTTGGCTCAGGCGAACAGTGTACAAGTGGCCGTTACGAAAATCGAATGCAAGGTTAAGTATGTTTGTCTCTACAGTTTCGGACTGTTAACGAAGTGGCCCGAGGCATCGTTCTAATGTACCGACAATGCATTTGGTGATAGGTGTACCTGGTGACAATCCGTTCGGTCACACTCTTTATGCGATTGCAGCACGAAAGAAGATAGACAATCGACGAATTGTAATTCGGCAGTGTGATCGGGTTCCGCTTAATTAATGGAAACGTGAAGTTCAGTTTGAATATAGATGCCGGAAAGAGGCGGCATTTAATGGCGAGTGCGCGTCTGAGTCGGTTGGCTCAAACGGTACGTGACACGGATCGTCGCCGCCCACTTCTGTCCGCCGAAGATCGGTGACGTATGCGACTTTCCAATCAGAACCTTTCTATCCGTGTTCGGCTGACGCTGCTGGCCATTATCTCGAGCGCGGTCGCGGTCCTCATTGCTTGTGGAGCATTTACGGTCCACGGAATGCATGTGCTGCGAAAAGCACGTGTCGCTCAGTTGCGAACTCAGGCTGAAATGCTGTTGTCTAACAGCGCCGCTGTTTTACTTTTTAATGATGCTGGAGCGGGCAAAGAACTGTTGGCATCGCTGAGCAGTACTCCTGACATTCGGCAGGCTGTTCTTTTCACGAGCGACGGTCAGTCACTTGCGAGGTTTTTAAGAAAAGACAGTGAGAACGGGAGTCTTGTTGTTCATGTGCCAAAGTTCGACGGAAAAGAACATCGATTCTCGACTGACGATCGGCTTGAGATCGTTATGCCGGTCAAAGAGGGCGATGATCTGGTGGGCACGCTTTATCTGGAAGTTGGTACTGAAGACCTGGCTCAGCAAACGGCTGAGTATCAGTCGATCATGTTTGTTGTTGTGGCCATCTCGCTGCTTGTCGCACTGGTTCTGGCGCTGTTGATGCAGTCAGGGATCGCGAGGCCCGTTCAGAATCTTGCGGCGGTATCCAGTCGAATAGCGGATGAAGATGATTACTCACTGCGTGTCGAAGGTTGGGCAAGTGGTGAACTGGGCACGTTGTACTCAGCATTCAATAACATGCTTGACCAGATTCAGGTGTGGAAAGCAGCTTTGCGGACGACAACTGTAGAACTGGAATCCGCTCGCGATTCAGCCGAGGCCGCAAACTCCGCCAAGAGCCAGTGGCTGGCCAACATGAGTCACGAAATCCGCACACCGCTCAACGCGATTCTGGGATTCACGGAGCTGCTGCGGAGTAGCGCCGACGAGTCCGAGCGAAAAGAGTATCTGGATATTATTCACGGCAGTGGCCAGCATCTTGTTTCATTGATCGATGACATCCTTGATCTTTCTAAGATCGAAGCCGAGCACATGGAAGTCGAAAAAATTGATTGTTCGGCACATCAATTGATTGCTGAAGTCATGGCGGTGATGTGTGTTCGGGCCAATGAAAAGGGGCTTGACCTGAGCTATCACTGGCATGGGCCGATGCCAGTCACTGTTCGAACTGACCCGTCACGGTTGCGGCAGATTTTGATTAATCTCATCGGGAACGCGATCAAATTTACTGAATGTGGTGGCGTTCGAGTTGCAGCAAAAATCGAAGGATCGGGCTATGAGTCTCAGTTGGTAGTTTCAGTGACAGACACAGGCATCGGAATTCCAGAGGACAAGCAGAGTTCCGTCTTCGAAGCGTTCCGACAGGATGACAACCCAGTCACTCGACGTTTTGGTGGCACTGGCCTGGGACTCAGCATTTCGCAACGCGTGGCCCAGCGTCTGGACGGGGTGTTGTCCGTCAATAGCTCACCCGGTGAAGGAAGCACATTCACGGTTCGAGTCAAGACAGGACCAATTGAGTTTTTTATGCCGGCCGAGTTCGAGCGGACGGGTGAATTAGTGAGCGTCTGTCTCACGGCGACGGAAGATGTTACAGAGCTTCGTGCGCGGATTCTGGTTGTGGATGATGGTGACATTAATCGAAAACTTATTCGATTGGCGTTGCAGAAGAAGGGCGCGGACGTTGTAGTCGCCGATGATGGGCTGGCCGGATTAGAGGCCGCAGTGGAAGGTGATTTTGATCTTGTGATTATGGACATGCAGATGCCAGTCATGGACGGCTACACCGCGACGCGCAAGTTGCGTGATGCCGGTACGTCGGGCCGATCATTGCATTGACTGCCAACGCGATGCGTGGCGACATGGGGAAATGTATGGAGGCAGGATGTAGTGGGTACCTGTCGAAACCGGTCGATCCAGGTGAACTGGTGTCGGTTGTTGACAAGACGCTTGCTGGCGTTGAAAGACTGGACGCTAACGAAATAACAACGCAAGTAGAGATTGCTCAAGGTGACGCCAAAATGTCGATCGAGTCCACGCTGCCGACAAACGATCCCGACTGCTGTGAGGTTGTTGTTGACTTTATTGAGCAACTGAACGATTGCCTGGCGGAACTGGATGAGGCCCTGGCCGCTTCCGAATGGAAGACGCTAGGTGAGCGGGCACATTGGTTGAAAGGTGTTGGGGGAACAGCCGGATTCAGATGTTTTGTTGCACCGTCACAGTCGCTGATGACGCAGGCATGTGACTGCAATTCGAGCGGTGCTGAAGTTGAGATTCAGCGTCTTCGCGTACTGGCTGCACGGCTGGTGACGCCAGCTCATACGACATAAGCCGCATTAATCGCAGTGGATATCTGAAACGAGCAGTTTCACACAGTTCCGATCATTCGACGTTGTCCATTGGCCTAAGATTGTACACCACGAATTTGCTCATTTGAGCCATGAAGTGGATGCTGCCCTGCTGTCAGAATCAATACGCAGGCCGGCAAACCTTAACGCTGTCAGGTCATTGCTTCTCTCTGTCCGTTCAAGGTTGGTGGTTGACGTTGATGATTACCATATTCCAGCAGTCCAACAGGTGTAGTCATGCGATTGCTTGATGAAAGAAAATCGGAACTGAAACTACGTGGAGATGGTAGCTCCCTTGATGCACTCCTTTCCGCAATCGTTGGGCAGGCTCATGCTGATTACGTGGGGGCAGTTTGCGAAACTGCTGACAGTAATTCAACAACGAGAGTTGATCTGAGAGAACGGACATCGAACACGGCCGACCTGAAGTCATCCCGTGTGATGATCGTGGACGATGAGCCAATCAACGTGAAAGTCGCTGGAAAGTATGTAAGGATGCTGGGGTACTCAAATTTTCTGACGGTAACCGACTCTACAAAAGTTATTGAAGCACTTCACGAAGAAAATCCTGATGCTCTCTTACTTGATTTGATGATGCCTGAAGTAAGCGGTATGGACATTCTGGAAACCATGCGAGCCGACGCGAATCTAAAAAGAATTCCAGTAATCATTCTGACGGCGTCTTCGGATCGCGGCACACGGTTGCGGGCACTTGAACTTGGAGCGATGGACTTTTTGGCGAAGCCGCTTGACCCTGAAGAACTGGCTCCTCGCATCCGCAACGCCCTTTTAATGCGGTCGTACGAGAACCACTTACGTGATCATGCTGAGACTCTCGAGGAAACCGTACGGCATCGAACTTATGCCCTGTGTGCATCCCGACTCGAACTGCTGCATTGTCTCGCACGAGCGGCGGAGCACCGGGATGATGATACCGGTAAGCACGTCGTTCGAGTTGGTCGTTACGCCGCGCTGATAGCGCGCGAAGCGGGATTTCCAGGACCGTACGTAGAAGTCCTCGAACTCGCAGCGCAGCTCCACGACGTAGGCAAGATCGGAATTTCCGACACCGTTCTGTTGAAGCCAGGTCGGCTGACGGATGGCGAACGAGCTTTGATGGAAGTACATACTCAGGTTGGTGCGGATGTCTTAAACGCTCACGTTGACATGCTTGATAACTCGTTGATTCACCATTCAGAACCCTGGTCAGTGCTTCCTCGTTTCTCTCAGTCTCCATTGACGGAACTTGCGGCCAGCATCGCATTGACCCATCACGAAAAATGGGACGGCTCTGGTTACCCTAATGGCCTCTCAGGAACAGATATCCCTGTTGAGGGGCGAATGACGGCGATCGCCGACGTTTTCGATGCGCTACGTTCAACGCGGCCGTATAAAGAGGCATTCTCGTTTGACCATAGCTTTGACATTCTGTTTGAAGGACGTGGAAAGCATTTCGACCCGGAATTGCTTGATTACTTCCTTGCGAGTCGTCGCGAGATTGAAGCCCTCGACATTGAACTTCGTGAAGACTGATCTGTTGTTTCAGCCAATGGGGAGTTTGGATTTATTAATGCACGAAACGCTTCTTCGATTCTGATCCACCGGTGATTTCAGGACGGTTGCCAACAAGACGCAACGTGAATACCGTCGACATTCATATTGGTATTCCCTGATCGGTTAATTGAGGAACAAGTGATGTTTGCTGTTGGGTTTCGAAGGATCGTTCTGACAACTCTTACTGTGATGGTCTGCCAGTCGTGTGTTCGTGCGGCAGGCACGACTGGAATGGTGGGGCGAAGGGCCGGTAAAGTTGTCGAGCACTCCCAGTTACTCGATTTGAAGATTGGAGAATTGGCAGAAATTTCGGCACGCGTCACTCGTCCGAGCACACTGCCGGACAATGCACGCGTCAGAGTTTCGATCGTCGCGGTCCGTTCACTGGGCTCATCAGCCGAAGCTCGTGACGTTGTACTGAGCAAAGTACTTCATGCTCTGGACGGCGACTGCTTTACTGTTTTTATAGCGAAATCCGATGTTACTTACAGAGTTGAGATGACTCCTGAAGAAGGAGAGATCACTCTCTTCGAAGGCAATCGGTGGCGAGAGACTGGCTCTGTCGATGAGCTGCTTGCAGCACGTCGGCAGGTCAAATGGAAGGCTGGCCAGACGACGGCAGTGTCGATTTCGGTCCGCAAGATTGCTAACACTGTGGCCGCTGATGGATCGCTGGTCATTGAAGCAGAGCCAAACAACTCGCCAGGCCAGGCTCAGCCTATCGCTCTCCGCAATACCACAGACGACTATTCGTTACAGATCGTCGGAACGAGCGATGACATCGAATACTTTGACAACGGCGAAGTCGGTACGAGTGTCGGTGATGACTGGCTGCGTCTTGAGTTCAACGGTCCGGAACCTCGGTTACTGATGGCCTGCTTGACGATTCCCGATCAGATGGTGGCTGCCAGGATTCGCTGTTACGCCCTGTCGAATGACAAAGCGACGGTCAAGTCCGGTGAGGCACTCGATGTTGGAGCTGAGTACGAAGAAGGGAAGAACTCCAACGAGCGAGTTCACCAGCAGGTCGAGCAGCATCGCATTGCGATCAACCGAAACCTGAAGCCGGGCCATGTTTACTTCCTTCGCGTCGAAGCGAACGCTCCGGGTTACGGCCTCGAATTGAGAGTCGTAAAACCTGCACCGTTCAGCGATCCCCAAAAAGCGGTTCGGCACGCGCTGTACGATCACATCGGTCAGGTGAGTTCGTGGCTTAATAACCGCCCGCGCGGCGCTAGTGTCGAACGTCGAATCCGTGACACCGGAAATTTACTCGGTACGCATTGCATGAGTTGTCACACCCAGTCCGGGGTATGGGGGCCGGCGATTCCCTTTGCACAGGGGTATCGAACGCCAAACGTTCACCTCTTCAGGAATCTGACGAATATTTGCTATCAGTCACTTCGCCCGACGAACGAACTGGTCGAAGCTGCGAATAACACAAGTCTAGCACCGCTTGATATTGGCGACGGTCCGGCGGGAACTCGGGTTGCCGGGCACAGTGTCGTTTCTGTGGAAAGATTTATGCCGCCGCGCAAACTGCAAAGCAAGCAACATCTGCGAGCGTCAAATTTCATACTCCAGACGGCTGATCCTGGCGGAATCAACGCAGCCGGTCCGGGAGCGAACGTTGGTAAAGGAGTTGTCTTTAACTACGCCGGCGAAGTTCTGTTTGAAGCGTGGAAGAAGACGAGCAATCCGCAGTTTTTCCGCGCGTTGGAAGACAAGGTGCGAAAGACGCTTGACGTTGATCCAAAATACACCGACGACTTGGCTCACCGGGTCGAACTGCTTCGTCGTTACGTTCCGAACGACTACGTTGCTCAAGTCGAGACAGTCTTGAAGCTTGAAGCGGAGCAGGAAACGGCAAAGTCAAAAGTTCCAAGCAACACGAAGCCAGGTGGGAGCGTCGAAGACGCTCGGAAGCTGCAGGAGCGGATTGATAAACAGGTCGCGACAGATCTCGCTCGGCTGCGAGCGATACAGAAGGCGGACGGAACCTGGGGTTTTAACCCCGGCACCGCTGACGGAGATGCCTGGATAGTCGCCGGTGATAACAAGTCGGAACCGTCACCGACTGCTCTGGCTTTGATTGCTTTCCACGCGGCCGGATTTGGTCCTGACGATCCGACCGTGGCGAAAGGTGTGAAAGGGCTGCTCGGGTTGCAACATCCGAGTGGTTACTGGAAGGGGCAATCTCAGACCGGATTCGTTTCAACGAGTTACGCGCTGCACGCACTCTCTCGGCTGTTTCCGGTCGATCCGCCAAAGCATCAGGCCAATGATTTTTCAGCAGTCGCCGACGAAAGCCTCCCGGAAACAATCGACCGTGTTCGTCGTGCCGCGATGGTCGATGAGCCGAGACTGCTTCCGATTCTTGTTGAAGCGAGTCAGCACGAAAGTCCGCTCGTTCGATTCTGGGCGATGATGGGTCTGGGAGTACGGCATGCTGATGTTGGTGTGGAGCCGCTGGTATCCGGCCTGGATGACATGGCGAAGCCTGTTCGTGAGGCTGCTCATTGGGGACTTCGCCAGACGCTGATCGATGATCGAGGTTGGCCAGAAGTTTTGGCTGCATGCCGGTCTGACGATGATTACGCGCGAGAGGCCGCTGCCCGAGCATTGATTATGAGAGTCGACGGCGTGATGCCGGAAATGTCTGTCCAGTGGGATGACCTGACGGCAACACTGGTCAACGCGATGAACGCCGATACTCATCCGGCCGTTCGTGCCACGGCTATTCGAGCTGCCTGGAACTGGTGGATCTGGAATCCGCCCGTTCGAAAGGATATTAACCTTGCTTGGATCGATCTTCTGCAGCGACCGGAATCAAACTCATTGGTTGAAAATTCAATCCGCTATCAGTCGCAGGCTCTGTTCATTGCCAATGGCCACAAAGCAAATTCCAGCCGGACGCATCAGTACAAAGAGCTGGAAGAACTGATTGCACAGCTCGAAGTAGGGCTGAAGACGGCAGGAAAGAACCAGCCGTTGACGGCACACCGGATGGCGAGACGGTTGGTTGGCATCGGAGCCACCTATTACAACAACTCGGGCGGTGACGGAGGTCCCGGGCAGATGGGGTACATCACCCGGGGTGCGTCCGAACTCTTCGGCGAAGCGGCGATGGACTATTTCGCGGAAGTCGAGCTGAACACGGACCCTTTGACATCGAAAGGATCGTTGCGTGTTGGGCTGGAAGGTTCAGCCAACGTGACGTTTGACGACCTTCAGCAACGACTGATTCAGTACTCCCTGGAAGGTCCAGAAGAACTTCGTCCCATCGCGGCCGCCAGTGTATCGGATCCTCGGTCAGCTCAACTTGTAGCGGTACCCGAGCGAATCGAACCGTTGATGCGACAGGTTCATCGTGGGGCCGCCGAACTGGATCGCAGGTCGCAGTTGTCCGAACCAATCCTCAAAATGTTCGCAACGATTACCTGGGTGATCCCTGAGAATCCGGAGCAGCAGCGGGAAGTCATCAGCTATCTGATGATTAAACCAGCGAAACTTCTGACGAAAGCAGAACTACAGGATGTTTCCGATGCGGGCGAGCGAGGCAAACTTGAAAGACATCAGGAATCGAACTGGTATCTCTCCCAGAAAATTGGCGACGCAATCGGTGCAAATCCGGATCTTCACCTCGATTCAATGATTGAGTATTTTCCGGACGAATTTTCACATCCTCAGATTGCTCGCTTCTGGTTGCCGAGCGTCGAGTGGCTGCTGACTCACAAGACTAAGCTGCCCGACGTTGCACAAGGGAAGTTGCCACCAATTGATCCGTTAGAAGAAGTGAGAACGCGAGGGATCCGACTGTTTCTTGATCAGTTGAAGGAAACAGCAAATGCCGACACTCGGAAGACAGCAGTAACGCTGGCTCAACGCACAGCGCTTCGTCGAAATCCGGAAGTTCTGACGGCCTTGGAAGCGATGCTGAATTTCGAAAAACGTGAAGACGTGGTCAGGAACGCCAGGAATGTACTTTCACAGAATCGTGACAACTTTGTGAAGGAACTGACGGACGCGGTGCAGGCTGAGAAGCCTGCAAAGGTTGAAGTTAGTTCAGACGGTCTCACGAAGAATTTTGTGGACGACTTTGTTTATTTCAGAGATTACGTCACGCCGGAGATGAATCGTGTTCTTCGAGGTGATCAGCGAAGTTGTTTCGCCTGTCACGGTGTACCCGGCCGCGTGCCGCCTCTCGAACTGAATCGTCCCGATGATGCCGGTTACCTTCCTGTCGGGAAGTTGCTGGAGAATTACCGAAAACTTCAGAAACGTGTCGATCACAATGATGTCGAAAAGAGCTTTCTGCTGCGGAAACCGCTTAACGTTCAAACCGGTCAGGAAGAGGGGCACCAGGGCGGTCGTCGCTATCAACCGATGGACAATGGTTATTTGATTCTGCGCAAGTGGGTGTTAAACCAGGCAAAGCATCGAGCAAAGCTTGGTGGATAGTAAATTCGATTTCGAGGTCATCAACAGAATGGAGTGAGGGACGAACGGTAAGTACGTGTCGAATGATTATTCAGGTTTCGGAGATCGAAGCCGTTGTAAACTTCTACGGTCAACGCTTCGAGCCTGCTGAGGCACGAGTCAATCCAGCAAGACACAACTTCAACTGCAGTACTGTCATTCTGGAGCGAGTTGATCCTGCTGCCTAAGGCGACGAGCACACTTCACAAGCTAATCCCGATCACCTTTACATCGCAGTTCCGATCTTGAGAAATCGTTTAAAAAGATACAGGAAATGGCCGGCGTGGGGCTTGATCCGGTTATCAGAAATTGCCCTTGGGCCAAACGTAATTTCTGTGCGGATGTAGTTGTAAGAGGCCGGATTGTGTTAGTGCTTCGGCCGCGAGCGTTTTGCTGGAGATACCAGATTAATCCCGAACCAGCAGTCGGAAATTACCGGCATCTTTGCGTGACAAGTCTTCAGAGAGACACATTATGTATCGGCTGTTTTTTGCTGTGGTCGTTCAGTTTGCGAGTGTTCATGCTTCCCATGGGCAGAGCCTTATCAATCGAAGCGGTGATCTCGACGCATTGCCGCATGTACCGGTTGGATTCAACATTGAATTCGCCGCTCGCGAACCGCTTGTCCGAAACCCGTGTGCAATGACTTTCGACTTCGCAGGCCGAATGTTCGTTGCTATGGGGCCTCAATATCGAAACCCGAAGCCTGACACACCAGGCGACAGCGTTTTCATCATGATTGATGAAGACGGTGATGGTCTCTTTGATTCAAGGAAGCAGTTTGCCACAGGCTTCAACTCAATTCAGTCAATTGCTTGGCGAGGTCGCGATTTGTGGGTTGCCAATGCGCCGGACCTGACTGTCGTCAGGGATCTTGACGGCGACGATATGGCCGACCAATACGTTCGCGTTTTCACGAACCTCGGCAATCTGGAGCACGGTCTACACGGACTCAATTGGGGACCGGACGGGCGGCTCTACATGTCCAAAGGCAATTCAAAAGGGCTGAGTCAAACAGGACGGATTGCTCCGAAACCGTTTCGAGATTTGTGGGGCGTCGTGGCTCCGGTAGGGACGCCCGATTTTCCGGCACCAGTGAAGACTTCAGCAATGAACTACCAACGTACTTATCACGATCCTGCAGACGACTGGGGCCGCGAAGGGGGCGTGCTTGTCTGTGACGATATGGGAGAGAACCTTGAAATTGTCACACGCGGTGTTCGCAACCCGTGGGACATTGCGTACGACAGTGGATTCAACTGGCAGGGCACTGACAATGATCAAACTGAGGGTGACCGCGTTTTTACTCCGTTTTTCGGTGCGCATTACGGATGGGGGCACCCCTGGAGTGCTCACTGGACAGGGCGGGATCATCCGCCGACAGCTCCAATTTCTGGTCGCGTGTTCAATGGATCGGGAACCGGGCTCTGTTTTTACGATTCAAAGCAGTTTCCTGAAAAGTATCAAGGTGCGTGGTTCTTCAACGATTGGCTCCGTCGAACCGTTTTCTTCTATCGACCGGTATGGGATGGTGCACTCATGCAACCCGAAGGTGGTGATTGGACGGAATTCGTTACCGGTGGCGATTCACTGTTCAAGCCGACGGACATCGAAGTTGGGCCTGACGGATCGCTCTACATTCTCGGTTGGGGTCGCGGCTACGGGGCTGAATTTAACGAATCAGGCAAACAGTCCAACGAAGGGCGAATCTTCCGTGTCACATGGGGACACGAGCTTACGACGGTCGGAGACCCTAAGTTTCACAAGCCACTCGAAGACTGGTCGCATGCGGAGCTGGTTGAAGAGTTTTATAGCTCGCTTGCGGCTCGAAAGATCGGTGTGCAGGATGAGTTAATTCGTCGACACGCTGGTCAAGAGCAAGAGAATTTGTTTGATAGCTTTGACTGGAGCGACGATGATGTTTTGCGGCAGACGTGGACGTTGTGGACGATCGGGCGATTGTATTGTGAAAGTGGATATTTAGACGGTCGTTTTGGTCACATCGCGGGCGATCGGACTCAGGCATTGAATGTTCGGATTCAGGCATTGAGAATTTGCGGTCATCGGGTGCGTACCAGTACGAAGTGGCGAGCATTGTCCGATGAGACACTGCGACTGGTTGGCGACGTGGAGCCTCGAGTCCGGCTGGCAGCGACGCTGGCAATTCGTCGAGCAACTCAGAAGCAAGCCGCCGAAATGCTGATCGATGCTCTTGCCACGGAACGTGATCGAGTGGTGTTTTACGCGGGTTGGCAGACATTGCGTGATCTGGTTTCTCGCGATGAACGGCACAAGTTGCTTTCGGATGTGCGGCCCCAGGTTCGTCGAGCGGCCCTGCTATCGCTGGCTGAAGACCGAGACCTGCAGGACGAAGAGGCTCGGCGATTGTTAGCTGACGTTGATGATCAATTGCGGCAGGTGGCTGCGTTGTGGCTTGCAAAGAAGGCGGCGACTCCGTTTCTGGAGGTTGACCCTCCGCCAGGAGAATTCGAAGGCAACGTCGAAGTTGAAGCTCGATCCGCAATGAAACCTGCGGATATTCGAGTCACGACGGACGGGAGTTTGCCCACACTGGAATCGACACGCTGGTCAGGAAAGATCAACATTGCAATGTCGACAACGCTTCGAGCGGTTGTCTTTGTGGATGGAAAGGCGGTTGGTCCTGTGGCCACTCTGGATTATCACAAGTTGACTGCGAACGAAACGGCTGCCCGCAGCGGTATCATTTCTGTGAAAGCTCAGTCCGGTCGAAAATATCGGGTGGTTGATGGTGGATTTGCTAACGGAAGTTTGACTTACACTGATCGAGATTACCGCTTTGAAGATGTGCCGACCGAGTTAGCTGGTTCGTTGCTGGTGAAAACTTCAAACGATGACTCAGGTTCCACAGGCAGCGATTTTCTTCGAATTGAAACCGTACTCCCGATGACCGTTTTGCTGGGGCACGACACACGGATGACAACTAAGCCTGAGTGGCTGTCATTATCGACGAGTGGATTCGCAAAATCGGGTAAGACGATTCGGACTGGCGATGCGACATTTGACCTGTATTCGAAGACGTTTGATTCCGGACGGATTACTCTTGGTGGGAATACGCGTGACGGCAATCCAAACGGCAAATCGAATTATCTCGTGATTCTGAAACCGGAACCGCTTCCTAAGCTCAGTGAGCCGACGGTCGTGGCGACCGCAACGTCGATGTTTGATCAAGCTGACGCGAATCGAGGAAGGACAATTTTCTTTGCGCGGCAGGGAGTGGGTTGTGCAAAGTGTCACCGTGCTGATGGAACAGGGAAGAGTTTTGGTCCCGATCTGCGGCACCTTGTGCAGAAGCGGGACCCCGTCCACATCGTAACGTCGATGCTTGTACCGAATGCGGAGATTAAGGAAGGGTTTGTGACTCAGACCATCGTTACGTCCGCGGGGAAGACGATCAGCGGACTTTTACGGGAAGAGACCACGGAAGCCGTCACGCTGGCTCAGGCGGACAAGCCTGACGCGATTATTCCTGTTTCGGAGATCGAAAAGCGTTTCAGCCAGAAGGTATCGGCGATGCCCGACTTCAGGACGTTGCTGACGCCGCAGGCTGCTGCTGACGTCACGGCCTGGTTGCTAACTCGCAAGGATGAATATATCGCTGATGGAGAGGATGTAGCTGCCACTCGCGGCGAACTTGCGGGAAAATCTGATAACGATGTTCGAGATTCCGGTCCCGGGAATTACTCGAAAAAGAATGCAGATTTTTCGATTGAACAAAAAAGCGACCGACTGGTTGTGAAGTTGAACGGGAATGATTTTGCAACTTACCTTTATCGGCACGAGAAGTTGACTCGACCGGCGTGGGTTCATGTTTACTCGACCAGCGGCGTGAGGCTGACACGGAATTTTCCACCGAGACCAGATGAAGATATGGGTGCGGCCGATCATAAGTTTATGCATCCAGGAATCTGGATCAGCTTTGGGCACTTGGATGGTGAAGACTACTGGCGACTGACTTCGCGGACTCGGCATGTCGAATTTGTGGAAGCGCCTTACGCGCGATCAGGTCGAACCGGTTTTACCGTCCAGAATCACTATCTTCGACGGGACGATCAGAGTGTCGTATGCAAAGAACTGACGAAATACACGCTGATTGCCACGCAGGGCGGCGTCGCGATGCTGGTCGACGCGAGATTTAAGTCAGACGATCGAGACTTTTACTTCGGTGATCAGGAAGAATCCGGCCTGGCTGTTCGGATGGAATCAAAGCTGCGAGTGCAGAACGGAAGCGGCACGATTCTCAACAGCAACGGCGAAAAGAATGGTGCCGACACGTGGGGCAAAGAAGCGAGTTGGGTCGACTACTCGGGCACAACGGCGGGCCGCAGAGTTGGCGTGATGGTTGTGCCAGACGTTCACAACGCGCGACGATGCTGGATGCACACTCGTGACTACGGGCTTGTTGTTGCGAATCCGTTCCCGAAACAACCAAAGGAAAGACGCGAGCCATACGTGAAAACGACAGTCACGAAGGGCAAGGTGTTTCGGCTTTCGTATGGAGTACTCCTGCACGATGCTCCTGAAACCGCAAAGACCAACTTGAAGCAGTCGTACGAAACAGTTTCGAAGCTGATGCAGACATTACAGAAGAATGATTAACAACAGTAACAATTGCGTCGGAGCAGTCTCATGGCGAACCACGAACGTAAACCGGGGCAGAAGGATCGAAAGATTGTGATGCAACTGCCTGTGACCATAGAACAGAAGTTAGTGTAACAATCGCGAGTTTCAGCTTTGGAAGAGACTGTTCTGTTTCATGAGACGGAAAGTCGATCCGTGTATTGTGATGGTGAAGCTGGTGGATTCACTGCCCTCGGCCGCAAAACTACAGGCTGATTCACCAGAACGATACAAAGTCGGATTGGATGGCTGGACGACGTTGATCTTTCTGCACTCCGAGGCACCATCGTCGGGTCTCTTTGCGAAGTGATCGTTGAGAGTTACCGGGTGCTTGCACACAAGCAGTTGGTAGCTTTGCTGCCCCAGGATACTGTCCCTGCGGGCGAGACCCCGAAAGGTGCGTCCGCAAAGAAAAAAACTGTGCGACGTAAGACTGGTAAGAAGAAATCTGCCACTGCAAAGAAGAAATGGTCTCCGAAAAAATGAGGGAGTTGCAAAGAGGAAATCAGAGGAGCTGATACAGTAGTTGGAATAGCGTGTTTGAATTTGTTGTTTGAGCTTGAGAGGCACCGATCGATGAGCATACTGACTCACCCAACTACTCGGCGTGAGATCCTGCAGGTCGGCACGATCGGTTTGATGGGCCTTTCCCTGACGGACGTCATGCGCCAGCAGGCGTCCGGCTCAGCACAAAGCAGCGGTGACAAGAAGATTCGGTCCGTTATCTACGTCTTCTTAAGCGGTGGTTTATCGCAGCACGAGAGTTTCGATATGAAGCCCCTGGCTCCTGATACTGTGCGAGGCGATTTTTCTCCGATTTCGACGAAGACGCCCGGACTGCAGATTTGCGAACACCTGCCAGAGCTTGCGAAACGGAGTGATCAATGGAGTCTCGTCCGATCGTTGTCACACGCCAGAAACGATCACGGACAGAGCATCCACATTATGAGCACGGGACGCAGCCCGTTGCCGCCGGGGCTTAATCGGAACAAGCCACAGCCAACGGATTTTCCATCGATGTTGTCGGTCGCCGGCAGCCAACTGGAAGGACCAGGTGGGCTTCCTGCGACGGCCGTGCTGCCTCGCCTGATTACGAACGTCAATCGAGCGACGCGGCCCGGTCAGTCGGCAGGGATGATGGGGCCAGCTCACGATCCCTGGCTGATCAACGCATCTAACAAGTGCGACGGCTACGGTGACTGTCCAAATTGTTTTCACTTTTCGAACAAGCCGACTTATAGACATTCTGTCAATCCGGTGTTTCAAGCCCCCGTTTTAAATCTACCGGACGGGCTGTCGTTGAGTCGTTTGGATCGTCGAGCTGACCTTCTGGCGGACTTCGAGCAACAACGAAGAGACCTTGATCGGCAGGCGACGGTTTCGCGAATGGATCGTCACCGTGAGGGGGCGTTGTCGCTGCTGACTTCAGGAGACGTTCGCAAAGCGTTCGATCTGAAGAATGAAGAACCGCGAAGACTGGATGCGTATGGACGCAATCTATTCGGTTCGTCGATGCTGCTGGCTCGCCGGTTGGTGCAGGTTGGCGTGCGGATGGTTCAAGTGAACCTCGGCCGCGGTTCGACCTGGGATCAGCATGGCGACCTGTTTCCGGTGTTGGGCAGGTTGCTGCCACCCTTTGATCAGTCGCTATCTGCGTTGCTGGATGATCTGCGTGATCACGGCATGCTCGAATCAACACTGGTGGTCGTTGCCGGCGAATTTGGTCGCACGCCGAAAATTTCGAAGCTAAGCGTCTATAAGCGTCCGGGGCGAGACCACTGGGGAGCCGCTCAATCGATTCTGCTTGCTGGTGGTGGCGTTTCTGGCGGACAGGTTCTTGGAGCGACGGATAACATCGGCGCCTACCCGATTCGAGATCGTCAGTCTCCCGAAAACCTTGCTGCGACCATTTATTCGACGCTTGGAATCCGCGACGACGCCCACTGGCACGATCCTTCGTCCAGACCGTATCCGATATACCATGCACCTCCGATTGCGGGTTTAACATGAGATTCAGCATCGTCTCAGTGCTTCTTCTAGGCTGCCTTTCTGTAGTTCAGGTTACCGCTTCAGATCGTCCGTTGCGTGTGGCGATATTTCAGGCTGACGTGACTCCTCCTTTGGGATCGCCGTTGTGTAATGGCAACGTTAAACCTGTTCTTGAAGTTGTGACGCCACTAACGGCTCGCGGAATTGTTTTGTTGGGAGCGGGAGAGCCGATCGTTTTGTGTGCCGTTGATTGGGTGGGCATCGCCAATGAGAGTCACGACGCGTTTCGGATCTCATTGGCTCAGGCTGCTGGAACGAAGATCGAGCGAGTCACGCTGCACACCCTGCATCAACATGATGCTCCAGGAAGCGATTTTGCGACTGAACGCCTACTGGCCAGTCACGGGCTGGGTGGGCTTTATTCGAACCGCGGCTTTGATGAAGACTCGATGGCGAAAATTGCAGAGGCGTTAAGAGGATCGATGACGGAAACGCAGCCCGTGACGCATTCTGGCCTTGGCGTAGGCCGTGTTGAGAAGGTGGCGTCGAATCGTCGAATTCTGGGCCCGTCCGGTCAAGTAGTCCTTCAGCGGCAAAGTTCAGGTGGTCGAAATCCTGCGGCTCGAGCAGCACCGGAAGGAACGATTGATCCTGACGTTCGGTTGCTTTCGTTGTGGAATAACGGCAAGGCGATTGCCGTACTGACCTGGTACGCCACTCATCCCCAGAGTTACTACGGTCGAGGTTCGGTGAACTGGGACTTTGTTGGCATGGCTCGCGAAATCCGTTCGAAGGCATTACCGGGAATTCCACACATTCATTTCAACGGAGCTGGTGGCAACGTTGCGGCCGGTAAGTACAACGATGGCGCAAAGGAGAAGCGACCGCTGCTGGCGGGTCGGCTTGCTGCCGGGATGAAGCTTGCCTGGGATTCGCAAAAGCTGCAAACACTGACGGCCAGAGACATTGAATGGAAGGTTGTCCCTGTTCCCATACCGGTTCGTGACACGCTGGATGACGATGAACTTCTGGCGAAAATTACGAATACGAAACTAAAGGACCGTGACCGGGTTCGAGCTGCTCGTGATCTGACGTTTCTAAGACGCGCGGTCAGTGGGTATCGAATTCCGTTGAGCTGTCTTCGGCTTGGAACTGCTCGAATTGTGCACATGCCAGGTGAACTGTTTGTTGAATATCAACTGGCTGCGCAGTCGTTACGGCCAGACGACTTTGTCGCGATGGCAGCCTATGGGGATTACGGCCCTGGCTACATTGGGACGGAAGTGGCGTACACTCAGGGCGGCTACGAAACAGGCATTGTGTCTCGTGTGGCTCCTGAGATTGAATCTGTCTTAATGGATGCTGTGCGGAAATTGTTAAAGTGACCGCTGGGCATGAATTGGGAGATCAACGTGAGGAACCCGGGTGTTGCATGTGCTGCTGTGATGCTTGCCGTTCTTGTCGCGTCCGGAAACAAGCCGTCGGAAACTTGTCGGACAATGCTGCAGATTGTTGATGCGGAATCCGGCGAGCATCTGGCTGGGATCATTCAAATCCGAAATCAAAACGGTGAGCGACTGCCGTTGCCGGAGTTGTTTAAGCGGGGGACTGGCCTGCAGGGCGGCTTTCCGATCCACGAATGGTCGGTTTTGCCGAGCAACGTCGTTGTCGATCTTCCGGCACAGCAATTGACGGTCGATGTGCTGTCTGGACTCGAGACTGAGCGGCTCTCGCAACCGATTGATCTTACTGGTAAGAGCGATGAGGAAGTTCGTCTGCCGCTCGTTCGGTTCTTTCGTAGAAAGGAGAACCGACAGGTTTCTGGCAACACGCATCTACATCTCATGAAGCTCTCACGTGATGATTGCGATCGTTATCTGCGAGAGATTCCCCGTTCGGATGACCTGGACGTGCTGTTTCTGTCCTACCTCGAGCGTGTGACGGCGGATCGGGAATACACGTCGAACCACTACAACGCTGGTGATCTTGCGGAGCTGACTCTCCAGTCGGGAGTCCTGTTGGGCAATGGTGAAGAGCATCGGCATAACTTTGCGGGATTCGGGCAGGGGTACGGGCACGTCATGCTGCTCAACATTGAGCAGCTCGTGCAGCCAGTGAGCATCGGCCCGGGAATCATGAAAACCGGTACCGACGGGATTCCGTTGACACGCGGTATTCAGCAGGCTCGGGACCACGGCGCGACTGCCATCTGGTGTCACAACGTTTTCGGATTAGAGGCGGAGTCCAATTGGATTCTCGGGAGACTCGATGCCATGAATATCTACGACGGTGGCCGACGAGCTGGATTCAAGGAACGGTTTTATCCGCTGCTCAATATCGGTCTGAAGGTCCCGTTTTCCACGGGGACCGACTGGTTCATGTACGATTTTTCGCGAGTTTACGTGGAGCTGGAGAAGCCACTGACCGTTGATAACTGGCTCGACGGACTGTCAACCGGCCGCAGCTATATCACGAACGGCCCGTTGTTCAGATTTAAAGTAAATGAAGCGGCGATCGGTGACACGCTTGACCTTGCTGGGACTGACGCTGTGTCTGTGTCTGGGCAGGTCGAAGGTCGAATCGACTTTGAGCAGGCCGAGATTGTCCTCAACGGCCGAGTAGTGGCGACGGCTGCGACTCGAAAAGTCGGCGAGCATTTTCGCGCGGAGTTCCAGCAAACAATTACAGTGGATGAGCCAGGCTGGATCGCTCTCCGTATTCCACCTCCAAACCTGCGTGACGCCGGGCCAAAGACTCCGACGAATGAATTCGGTCGTTCCTTGTATGGTCACACCAGTCCTGTTTACCTGACAGTCGATGGTGAATCGGCGTTCAATTCTCGGAGCGCTCGAGCGATGCTCGAGCAAATGCGTCAGGCTCAAGTGGCGATCAGCGAGCAAGGGAAGTTTGAAAGTTCTCAAACGAAGGCTCGAGTACTGGACGTTTACGCTGATGCGGCTGCGAAGCTCAGAAAAGATCACGTAGCATTGCCAGAGTAACGCCGTTTGAATGAAAACTGTGTCGCCTGCTCGTACCCTTTTCAGGAGGCACTGGATTCCCCGTCGCTCGTGAGTGGCGGACATCCTGGCATGGCCATCGCGATCAGGCCGGCCGCGAGCAGGCAGGGGATAAACGCGGCGAAGGCGAGTTGTGGCGTACCGGCATTCTCGAAGTACGAAGTGACTGGCGCCTGGATCAGCCCGCCAATTCCCCAGGACATACCCATCGTCAGTGCAGACGCCATACCGGCTCCTTTCGGGAATTGCTGCTGAGCGTATGAAACCATGGCTGGCGAGGTTCCCCATAGAAGAATGCCGGCCAGAGCCAGCGTCGTGAACATCAGCCACGGAGGGCAATGATCCCATGCCAGGATGATCATCAGCGGAATACTCAACAGCGGGCAGGCGACCATGAAGACCTTTTCCCATCCGGAGCGAAATCGGAAGACCATGAAGAACATGCCAACGCTGGCGGCGATCAGGAAAATCGACTGAACCATTCCGATCTGAGCTTCGGTATATCCCCAGTGCGGCTGGCTGAGTGTGAATGCAAGAATTTTGTCCATCGCCATATTCGGGACGAGCCGCAGCGAGCAGGCAATCAACAGAACGATCGCGAAGCCAGCACGGCCGTCGATTGTTTCGTTAAATGTGTAAGGTGATGTTGTGTTTCGGGGGGATTTGGTTTTATGGAGTCGGTCCGCGGCGGAGCCGAGCTGACCGACTTTGAACAGCACGATCGCCAGGACGCCGATCGGAATTGTTAACCAGGTTAAGCCGAGAAGGCCACGCTCAGTCACGATCATACCACTGATGATTGGACCGAGTCCCAGTCCCAATGAGCCTCCAAACATAAACAGTGAAATGCCGCGAGCTCGCTGGCCCGGAAGAATTCGACCGGCCAGGACGGCGGCTTCCGGATGAAACGCCCCAACGCCGATCCCTCCGAGCGTGAGAATTCCGAATAGAGCAACGCGTTGGTCGACTCGGCCAATCGATGTCAAAAACAAGGCAGCGATAACGGGACCAAGCCACAGCCAGATGGGAGCTGGTTTTCGATCGCGCATCCACCCGAAGACAACCTGGCTGATGGACGTTGGCATCGACTGAGCGATGAAAGCGATCGACAACCCGGCCACACCGAATCCGTAAATCGTTTCCAGTCGCGGCCAGAGCGGAGCAATTAATAGTGCGCACGTGTCAACGAGCGTATGTAGCAGGGCCAGGCAAATGAGTGCTGTCCAGGCTGGCAGAGTCGACTCAACCGGCGTATTAGGTTGCATGGCGTTACTGATCGTTCGGCCTGGCGGCTGTGTTAGGCGAGGATTTCGTGGAGAACGCTGCCGGCGACGTCGGTCAGGCGGTAATCCCGACCGTTGAAGCGGTACGTGAGACGTTCATGGTTAATTCCCATCAGGTGTAGAATCGTGGCGTGCAGGTCGTTAACACCCACGCGGTTTTCGACAGCCTTGTAGCCGAATTCGTCGCTCGCTCCATATTGGACGCCGCCTTTGATTCCGCCTCCCGCCATCCACATTGTGAAGGCGTTGGGGTTATGGTCTCGGCCATTGCTGCCTTGCGAATCGGACGTTCGCCCAAACTCGCCACCCCAGATGACCAAAGTATCTTCCAGCATTCCGCGACCTTTGAGGTCAGCCAATAACGCGCCGATTGGCTGGTCGACACTCTTTGCGGCGATTGAATGGTTCAGCTTGATGTCGGAGTGCCCGTCCCAGGGAACGTCGGCCACTCCGCCCCCTCCGCCATTTGTCCCAGCGTAAAGCTGAACGAAACGAACGCCGCGTTCCACAAGCCGTCTCGCGGTGATGCACTGCTTCGCGACCAGGTCGGTTTCCTTCTGACCGACGCCGTAGGCTTTATGTGTCTCTTCAGATTCTCTGGTAACGTCCATAGCTTCCGGGGCGGCCGTCTGCATGCGGTAAGCAAGTTCGAACGACTCCAACCGAGCGGAAAGGTCTGCTTCGTGCGGCCTCAGTCGCTGATGCTTTGCGTTCATGGCTCTCAGGACGTCGAGCTGCGCTCGCTGCTGCTTGTCGTCCATCGTTTTGAGGCGGGTGAGGTCAGAGATGGGTGTGGCGGATCGGCCATCGATTGATGTAGGCTGGTAAACCTTCGGAAGGAACCCGGGCGACCAGATGGGCTTACCGCCGCGAGGCATCGCACCGTGCATCACGACGAAGCCAGGCAGGTTCTGGTTTTCTGCTCCGAGTCCGTACGTTACCCACGACCCGACGCACGGCCGGCCCTGCAGGAACATCCCGGAATTCATTTCAAGCATCGCCGGCGTGTGATTATTCGACTGCGAGAAGCACGAATAGATGAACGCCATGTCGTCGACGTGCTTCGAAATGTGTGGGAAGATCTCCGAAGTATGAGCGCCCGATTCTCCATGCTGCCGAAACTTGAAAGGCGACGCAAGCACCTTGCCGCTGGTCGTGAAAAAGCCTGTCTTGGGATCGGCTCCTTCGAGCTTGTTGCCGTTGCAATGCTGGAGTTCAGGTTTGTAATCGAACGTGTCGACCTGCGACGGGCTTCCCGGCATGAAGAGCCAGATGATTCGCTTGGCCGTGGGGGCGTAGTGCGACTCACGAGGTTCCAGAAGCTGTGGATCGGCCGCCGCCGCAGCATCGTTCAAGAGACCCTGATCGCTCAGCAGTTGTGTCAGACCAAGACTGCCTGCACCGAGGGCTGCGCCTTTCAGAAACTGGCGGCGCTGTTCGAAGTCGAATTGATTTTCAGCCTGGGATGAAGGAGAGGGCATTCCAGTGACTTTCTTTTTTGATTCGTCGCGGAGTAAATATGTCGCAGTGTGCATTTTGACGCACCACGCGAATTTGGGTTGGAGCTTTTGCTGTGTTAGTTGATTTGGTGTGTCGAGACACACCCTGCCTGGTCGCTGTCTTTTGTCTTAATCGACAACCACGAACTCATTCAGACAAAGCATTATCTGGCAATAGTCGGTCAATGCCATTTTCTTTGCGTTGGCGTCACTGCCGTAGGACAGTGTTTGTGAATTCAGGAAGCTGACCATGCGGGTGACTTCGTCATTTTCTGGCGGGCGTGACAGAGCCAGCCTGTAGGCTTTTCCGACGATTGCTTCGTTTGTCAGGTCTTTCTCTGAACTGATCCGAGCGGAAAACTTGTCCGCGATGTTGCGGACGAATGGTGAATTCATCATCGCCAATGCCTGGGGCGGTACCGTCGTCACGTTACGATCGCCGATGCTCTGGATGGCGTCTGGAGCATCGAAGAGTTGCAGAATGGGGATCAGGCTTCCGCGTTTGACTTTCAGATAGACGCTGCGTCTCGGAGTGGCCTGATCCAGTGAACCTGGGCCGTACATCTTCTTATCGAGCGTTCCGCTCACTGCAAACAGGTTATCTCGGATAATCTCGGCTTCGAGACGTCTCGGCGGCCGACGCCACCAAAGGTGATTGTCCGGGTCGGTTGTGTCTGATTCCTCGTTGACCTGTCCTGACTGCTGGTAGGTTGAGCTTGTCATGATCAGCTTGTGGATTGATTTCAGCTTCCAGTCGTTCAGGATGAGCTGTTTGGCCAGATAGTCGAGTAGCAGCGGATGTGTGGGCGGTGTTCCCTGGCTGCCGAAGTCGCTGGGTGTGTTGACGATGCCCGTGCCGAGGTGATGCTGCCAGAGCCTGTTGACAATGACTCGTGCGAGCAGATTACCGGCACCGGATTTTGTTTCGGTCAGCCATTTACCAAGAGCGATTCGCGGTCGAACTACCGTCGGTTTTTCGGCGGCCGGGTCATCCAGTAGCCAGGTATTTTCCTGGTGGTCGCCTTCCATCAGGATCCGCAGAAAACCCGGAGACGCCTGGCTGGTTTTAACGTTCGAATTTCCTCGGGCCAGGAAGTAGACCTTTCGAGTGTCCGCTCCGAAGTTGTACGTCGCTCCGTTTTTACGAGCGGCGAAGATCTTTGTAATGTCGGGGCTGGGTGCTTTGGCCAGATGCTCCTTCTCTTCGCGATCGAGCTGGAACCACTCCGGATCTCGCGGGGCGAACCATTTCTGGACGATCTGCCGTTGCTTGTCATTCCACTTGACGGTTTCGATGTTGAGGATGTCCTGAACGTTCTTCGGAATCGCGACTCCCTTGGCGCTGAAGTAGAAACCGGACGGGCCACCGCCATTGACAATTTTGACGAGCAGGTCGTTGCTTCCCGTCTTCAAATTGAGTTTGACCAGGTGTTGATCCGGAGCGACGCCGCCCATCGTGGGCCTGGACAGAATCTGTTTGCCATTCAGGAAAACAACGATGCCATCGTCGCAACCGAAAGAGACATCCAGGACGACTTTGCTGGAGACTTCAATCGTGCGGTACAGATAGTTGGACGAGTTATCTCCTATCAGCGTGTTGTGGACGGTTTCGTCTTTCCACTCGGACCTGGCAGTCCATTTAAGTTCGCCGATCGGCGTGTCCAGTTCGACTTTTGCCTGCTGGGCGAACTGCTGCTTGAATGCAGCGTCGTAGCTCGCGGCTTTGAAGGGGCCGATCGTTTGCCATACTCCGAGTTTTTCTGCACGCGGAGGTTCGGCTTTGGCGAGCAGCCATTCGTCCAGGCGGTTGGGCAGTACTTCTTTCTCGAACTTCGCACGAGCGTCAAAGTACGGTTTGTGCTCGGCGTCAAAAGCGGCTTTCGCTTTGCGAGTACCCTCGGGGTCGGGATCCCAGTCGTAATCCTGGAAACCGGTTTCGGCGAATGACGCAGTCAGACGGTAGTAATCGCGTATTCCGACCGGGTCAAACTTGTGGTCATGGCAGCGTGCGCAACCGATTGTCAAGCCGAGCATCGATGTGCCCAGCGTTCCGACGATGTCGTCGAGCTGTTCGTAGCGGCTGCGTTCCCGCTCCTTCTGAGTCTGCTGAGACGTGAAAGGCCCGGCTGCGATGAAACCTGTGGCGGACTGAGAATCAAAGTCCAGGGGGTTCAGTTCGTCGCCAGCGACCTGCAGCTTGACGAACTGGTCATAAGGCATGTCGGCGTTGAAGGCTTTGATAACGAAGTCGCGGTAGTGGTAGGCCGCGGGGCGATCTTTGTCGAAGGCGTAACCGTTGCTTTCTGCGAAGCGAGCCAGGTCCAGCCAGTGCCGCGCCCAGCGCTCGCCGTAGTGCTGCCCGTCGAGCAGTCGGTCTACCAGGTTCGGCCATGCGTCTGGTGACTCGTCATTTAAGAAGGCCTCGACGTCTTCCGGGGCAGGGGGGAGTCCCCATAGATCAAAGTACGCTCGACGGATCAGCGTGCGACGCTCAACCATCGAGTTGGACGAAATTCCCGCTGTTTCCTGGCGAGCAAGAATGAAACGATCAACGTCGTTCTCCGCCCACGCGGCGTTCCTGACTTGCGGCGGCGCGGCGTCGATCAGCGGCCGAAATGACCAGAACTTCTTTCCTGCGGCGACGTCGATGTCCTTGCGGATGATTTCCGGCTTTGCGCCCTCACGAGGATCAGCTGCGCCGGACTCAACCCATTTCACAAAGTCGTCGATGACATTCTTCGGGAGTTTCGATTTCGGCGGCATCTTGAAGGATTCATGCCGGATGGCCGCAATCAGGGCGCTGCTTTTTACATCGTTTGGCACGACCGCTGGTCCGCTCTCACCACCTTTTCGTATTCCCTGGCGAGTGTCCAGCAGAAGTTCACTCTGAAGATTGTCCGCTTCCTGGGCCGCCGCCGAGTGACACTCGTAACAATGTTTGATGAGCACGGGTCGGATCTTTGTTTCAAAGAACGTCAGATCGTCTGGATCGATATCCGCAGCGGCTGCAGAGCCCGTTCCGAGTGCGAGCAGCATCGCGATGCTGAGTCGAGCGTACGTCATGGTGGATTCCTGGAATGATTTAGGACTGTCGTCAGAGTGTGGGCAACGACGGGCCGTTGGCGGGATGCGTGGAGGGAGAACTCAGGGGGAGCAACTTTGGTGAGTCACAAAGGAGTGGGCTTTGGTTCTGTAGTTCCTCTAGGGTGTATTTTGCGCGATTGTCGAACTTTCTGATACGAACTCGAAGAATATTAACTATGCGAGAAGTTCAGGGACGACGTGGGCCGGTTCGACGCCTGTCAGTCTCTGTTCGAGACCCTGGAACTTGAACGTGAATCTTTCGTGGTCCATACCGAGCAGATTCAGGACCGTGGCGTGAAAGTCCCGGATGTGCAGCGGGTCTTTCACGATATTATAGGAGAAGTCGTCGGTTTCTCCGTAGATCGCTCCGCCTTTCGCACCACCACCGGCCATCCACATGCTGAAGCATCTGGGATGATGGTCACGCCCGTAGTTTTCTTTTGACAGTTTTCCCTGGGAATAAATTGTGCGACCGAACTCGCCGCCCCAGATGACCAGCGTATCATCGAGCATGCCTCGCTGTTTAAGGTCTTCCAATAGCGCGTAACATGGTCGGTCAATATCACGACACTGGTCGGGCATGCGACCGCTGACGTTTGCGTGATGATCCCAGTTGTTGTGGTAAACCTGAATGAATCGCACGCCGCGTTCAGCGAGTCGCCGAGTCATTAACGCTGTATTTGCGAATGTGCCTGGCTTCTTTGCTTCTTCGCCGTACAGCTTGTAGATGTGGTCCGGTTCCTGGGCGATGTCGGTCAACTCGGGCACGCTGGCCTGCATTCGGAAGGCCATTTCGTATTGCCGGATGCGTGTTTGCGTTTCCGGATCGCCCAGTGCGTTGAAGTTGATTTCGTTCAGCTTGTTGAGGCTGTCGATCGTGTGCTTGCGAATGTGCGCAGGCACCCCGGGCGGATTGTTAATGAACAGGATGGGATCGCCCTTACTGCGAAACGGTACGCCCGCGTGCTCGCCGGGCAGGTATCCGGCATTCCACAGCCTGGCGGAAATGGCCTGTTCCTGCTGACGGTTTGTCGGAGTTGCCACGAGGACGACAAACGCTGGCAGGTTTTCGTTTTCCGATCCGAGTCCGTACGACGCCCATGCTCCCAGGCATGGCCGGCCGGTGATCTGATTGCCGGTCTGCATGGCGGCGATGGCAGGCTCATGGTTGATTGCTTCAGTATGCAGGCTGCGCATCCAGCAGATTTCGTCCGCCTTCTTTGCCAGGTTCGGCAGCAGTTCCGTATTCATGGGCATGCCGCAGTTTCCGGCCGCACTGAATTTGTACTTAGTCGGCGCGATCGGGAAACGCGTCTGACCACTGGTCATCGTGGTCAGTCGCTGGCCGTTGCGGATGGATTCAGGCAGGTCCTTGTCGAACCATTTCTGCATGACGGGCTTATGATCTAACAGGTCCATCTGTGCAGGTCCTCCGACCATGTGCAGATAGATCACGCGTTTTGCTTTCGGCGGAAAGTGTGTTCCCATTGGGACCATGTCGCCGCCTTGAACGGCTGACTGTTGAAGCAGTGAAGCCAGTGCCGCTGTGCCGACGACATTCTTTCCACACGCAAAAAACTGACGACGAGTGGCGAGTGTGTTGACGTCTTCGGAAATATTCATTGGTTATTCTCCCCGCAGTTAAGCCGTCTATCGTTGATTATTCTGTAGTGTTACAGGGCCGCGACAGAATTCGGATTACTACTTGTTCAACACTTCGTCCAGATTCATGATCTCGTTGCAGACCATCGTCCAGGCCGCAAGTCGTGTCGTATCAGTGTTGTTGTCGGCTTTGGATTCTCCGATTTCAATTAACGCCTTCGCGTCTGTTGGCTTCGATTGGTAATAGCCAAGTAGTTCGAGATAGCTGGTCTGGACGATCGCCGTTTCAGCCGGAAGCATTGAGCGGCCAAGTACGCGGTTCGCGATGGCATCAATTGTCTTCGCAATATCTCCCCGGCCAGCGGTCATCGAATGTTGAGCGAGAGTGCGGGCCGCTTCGACAAACTGCAGATCATTCAGCGTGACCAGGGCTTGTAGCGGCGTGTTGGTTCTTTCGCGGCGGACGGTGCAGACTTCCCGGCTGGGAGCGTTGAAGGCATCCAGACTCGGTGGAGGGGCCATTCGCTTGATGAAGTGGTAGACCGTGCGGCGGTAAAGATTTTCGCCTTTGTCCTGGACGTAGTTACGAGTGTCTCCGCCTGGCAGACCAACGACGTCCCAGACGCCGGATGGCTGATATGGCCGCGTCCCCGGCCCGAACATTCTGCGAGATAGCAGACCGCTTGCAGCCAACGCGTAATCGCGAACCATTTCCGCATCCATTCGGAATCGCGGACCCCGGGACAGCAATTGATTGTCGCGGTCCTTATCGAGTTTCACGGTCGTTACGACTGCGGTCTGGCGGTAGGTCGCGCTCATGAGGATCAACTTGAAGAGCTTCTTCACGTTCCATCCGTTGTTTTGAAATTCAACGGCCAGCCAGTCCAGCAATTCAGGATGCGTCGGAGCAGCGCCCATCACGCCAAAGTCTTCAGGCGTCGCGACAATCCCTTGACCGAACACTTCCTGCCAGAATCGATTGACGGTCACTCTTGCCGTTAGTGGATTGGCCGGATCAACCGTCCATCTTGCGAGCCCGAGTCGATTATTTGGAGCGTCACTGGCGATCGGATGAAGTGCGGCGGGGGGAGCGGCGGCAACCTGCTGGCCGACAGAGTCGTAGGCACCTCGCATGAGAATATTGGCCATTGCTGGTTGACCGGACCTCTCGACCTGTACGTGAGTGATCGCGCTGCGGTTCTTGATCGCTGCGCGTTCGGAGTTCAATCGATTGACTGCCGCTGCAAGCTTTGGAAACTCGGCATCGTGTCGTTCGAGAAAATGATCGAGCAGCAGCTTTTTCTGCATTGCTGTCCGTTCGTTGGCGTCGGTGGCCAGAGCTTGAGCCAGCAGTCGAGCATTCCCGAGACTCTGAATTTCGCTGTCGGTCAGCATTCGATTGAACAGTTGAAAGTCCTGAACGGAACTGTCTTCGAAGATGGCGGCCTGGCTTCGCTGTCCGATGCGGAGTGGCGAGTCTGTCCGCACGTCGGCACCTGGTTTGAGTGTGTTTTTCTCGATTCGTGTCTTCTGCTTCACGCCATCGACGTAGATCGAAATTCCGCTCGGATTTCCGCTGCCGTCCCACGTGACACTGACATGCTGCCAAACGTTCTTCTTTAGCACGGACTGTTGAGTCGTCACCTTCAACGCGTTTTCGGGCCAGCTTTGCACGATATGCATGGCAAGCGTGCCGTTACCCGTAAAGAGGTCCCAGCCACGGTGCTTGTTCCGTTCATCCATGCGGGCGACGACGCTGGCGTACTGTTTGGGGTTGGGAGTTCTAATCCACTCAGCGTGTGAGAATGGCTGGTCCAGCGCGAAGTCGCCAAGCGAGCCAAGCTCCAGTGTGCTTCCGGACTTTAACTGAATGGCAGGTCCGATTTTTCCGTCTTGGATCCACTTCAGATCGCCGGTGGCAACTACTCTGGTTCCTTCAGGTGCTTCGCTTGCCGAAACCTGATTGCCCACCCCTTCGGTCAGGAGCAGCGATACGATTCGTCCATCTGTTGGCGCCTCGGTTTCAATGGCGTCAGCATCCAGTGATGTGACCCAGATGTTGAACGGTTCCTGTGCTGAGTTTCGACGGGCCTCTCTCGCTGCTGTGACCGCAGCGATTTCTGCGTCGATCGAGTCCCAACGACTTCGATCATCATCCAGAGGCACCGTGATGACAGGTCCGCGACATCTTTCGCGTTTCCGTCTTTTGCACCTTGAGTCGTATTTCGGAAGTACGCCGACAGTGAATAAAAGTCTTTCATCGTAAGCGGGTCGAACTTGTGATCGTGACATTGGCAGCAGTTTGTTGTCATTCCAAGATAGACCCACCCAAACGTTTGAACTCGGTCGA
>JACLAC010020885.1_pt1 | contig 81448 bp, 63 predicted proteins | sample 8027881 | NCBI WGS metagenome assembly JACLAC01 (sample SAMN15725517, study PRJNA655200) | protist metagenome | isolation source: fluorescence activated cell sorting (FACS) single amplified genomes of... | place: Spain: Blaines Bay Microbial Observatory, Mediterranean Sea | collected 2016-01-19
AATGAGCAAGGAGGATTCAGCGAAAAATCAGCAGAAATGATTCAGAAGGGATCTATTATGAGAAATGAAATGATCAAAGAAATCAATAAAAGCGACAATAAATTCAAACAATCAAACTCTTTTGATTCAGACAAATATAACGAAATGAAAGAGGAAGCTGAAACTAACAAAACCCCTATGGCTGACATAAAACAGAGAAAAGATAAAAATGGAAATAGGGAGAGGTTCACACTAGTTAGTGTAGATGCTATGAGGGACTATTTATTGAATGATGTCTCGATGGATGCAGAATCCACTGAATATGGTAGAGATATATCTATTACGGATATTTATGCTGAGGGTCAACCACTTTACGGAAAATCGGACGGAGACGAAATCAATACTATGATAGTTATGATCTGGGGAAAACACCGTGGAATTGATTTAACTGTTGACACTCTTGTCGAATTAGAACTAATAGAAAAAATGGTACCCGATGATGTCATTACATCTTCCGATGTTATGGGAAAGTTGACATCTCTATTCTCCAGTGATGATATGGAAGACTGGGTAATGTACAAGGTTATTGAAAGAACAGAAAAGAATTGTAATATTCACGTAAATGGAGGAAGCTTAACTGAACCATTTTATACATTTGAAATGATGAAACAGAAGAGATTAAGATTCGACACGAGAAAGACACATACATTTCATCGTATATCATCAACCCATCCATTCTACCTTAAAGATGATGCGGAACCTTCCAGAATTGATATAAATGGATTAGGATCAGATACTGAAGGAATCAAAGGTGATGGAGTGAGTCCTCAATCTTTCACGGTTTCATTCGAAGATTCTTTTGATATTACCACTGATAGTTTAACCTACTTTTGTACTACACATGATGATATGTACTCCACATGGAGCGACAGGAAAATGTATTATACATCAAAGTTATCAAGTCAATACACAATTCTTGCGAAGACAGCAGATGACACTCATCTGTCCCAATGGACTTATAATTATAAAACCAATAAACTTATCAGAAAAGATTACGACGAATACTGGATTAATCACGGCATCACATTATGGGAAGATGATTCGTTGATACCAGTCATCGACGAAGTACCTATAGATCAACCTATAACAGAACAAGAAAAAATTATTCTTAGATGGATAGAATTAGAAATGGAAGGAGATATTATTGAAATAATATTCCCTGAAGGTAAATTCACCGTGGACATAAATAATGCTGCATATGGGAAAAAACGAGGAGATCCAATCAAAGTTATTGTTGATCATAATGGAGAACAAAAGGTGTATGTATACATAAGAAACAAATTTACAGAATTAAAGAGGAAATATGAATCGGATAAGTCGGAAAATCACTGGAACAATAACGGTACGAAGATGCCTAATGATATCCAGGAGGTAACGTACACAGGCGTAGTAACGAAGGTTGAACTAGAAGGGGGTTATCATGTGGTTATGCCTGACAGCTCTATAATACCTGGAGAAATGACACAACCATTGGTCATTACGAACTGGAATGACCACACAGATAAACAAGTAGAGGGCACAAGAGTTACAGGCGTTGTACTTATCTTACGTGACAGGGTGTCCTACATGAGTGGAATTTTCGTTCATGCTAAAACTATGGAATATGAAGTAAGCACCAATTAAGAGCACGCACGTATCATAGTAGAAAGGTAAAATAGAATATCAATAAAAATTGAGAGATAATAATATTTATTGATATTTATGCATCTACAGTAATTATTGAATCATTATGTTATTTTATTTATTAGAATTACATCTTTGTAAAGAAGTTCGTGATACTGCGTAATTTCTGTTTCGTGTTCTCTGTTTCTCTAAGGTATTGATCGAATAGGAGAGCTTTCACTTCTTTGTTTTTCAAATCTGATATTTTATTAGATAGTTTCACTGGATCGTCCATGAGGGATTGTTTTAATGTCTCCATTTTCAATATAAAATTATTCTTTTTTCTTTGGAATGATTTTATGTCCAGAAGAACCAACGCGAAAACTTGCTGAACCGGTTTCATAATCTGGTTCGTAATGTAGAATGCATAATTAGGTCTTATCTTATTCTCTATAATGTATGATGGATGTTCTATTTTTTCTCCCTGCAAAGCATTCTTATTTTTAGTTTCTATGTATACGAAAGGTATGCGATCACCACTGCTAGGCTTATTTCCTGAATCTCTTTTACCCATTCTGTCAGCTAGGACCTTATGGGCAATTTGTTGAGGGTTCTTATAATCTGAACGCAGAGATTTCGTTATTATCAACTTGTCCAAAGGGTACTTCTCGTCGATGATATTTTGTAAGCAAGAATGAAGGAATTCTATTGCTTTTTCCACGTCCTTCTCTTTCATAAGAATATCTATTATACCACCATAAACATCTTTTACTATGGGAGCATTATCTCTTCTTTTCAGTACTATTCCCATGCTTTTACGTTTCCCTTTGTTGGGGTCTAATTCATATAGCATTCCAACATATCTCTTTTTAGAGAGTAAGCAGAAAGGCATGAAAGTTTTCTCATATTCTAGGTCATGCGGTTTCTTAAGGAATTTTGTAGCTAGTTCACCTGCTTCCTGTGCTAATTCTATCGTTATATCTAGTGCTTTCTGTCCCCGAATATCTTCGCCATCCAAAGTTTTTAAGTTAAATGTAAAGAATACACTATCGGTGTCCCCATACACGTACTCAGCATTCGAATGAACCTTACCATGACAGTGTGTATTTACGACAATATCTCCATAACATTCTTCTATTACTCTTTTTCCGTAAGTTAACAGCTTTCTACCGGTTGCTGTTGTAGAAGCAGCCACATCTTTTTCGTAAAACGTACTAGTTTTCGCACCGCATTGTCCATAAAGAGAGTTGGCAGTAAGTTTATAACTTAGTTGACGCTTGTCAAGAACATTTTTCATAAACTCATCAGTTTGTAAAGGAATTAACTTTCGTGTAGCTTTTCTAGAAGATAATAATTCCTCTAGAATGGAAGGCATTATACCTTTCTTTCCATCTGGAAATTGAGCGAAACGGCACAATTTCTTTCCACTCAAAACCTTCTCCGACTTTCCCCTATGATTTTTCTCCCATCTGAAAGTGTCATATTCTATATCTACATACTCGTATTCAGGTAAGTTATCGTATATAAATACACCCTTTTCTTTATCATATACTCCTGTGGTTTTAAGCAAGTTTCCGTATAGGTCATATTCTTTAGTCCAAACTTTGCTATCGTGGGATAGGTTCTCACTTATCATTGAGGAAGGATACAATGAACTGTAATCCACACATGCAACTGGATTATCCAAATACAAATTACATTTCGGATCCAAAACAATCGCTCCTTCGTAACCATCATCAAATTCAGGTTTCTCAAGTACAGGCATTAGAGCGTTTTTCTCTCGACATTTCTTGGCAATGTAACTTGTTAGCTTGATACCTTGTCCTCTCATTACCAGAAAGTTGATGGGTACGCTGCAAATTTTAGCCATCTCAATAAATCCGGTTACGGCGTCTATCTTGTTTGTCAGGTGATGTACCAAGTTACAATCCTGAATACAGTATTTCGCAATGATAGCCCTTTCGGTAGGTCCTTCATTTGTCAATCTGAAAATATCTTGGGGAGTTACGTCATCCTTAGCTAGACCCCAACGTACTTGCTTCTTCATGTTCGGCTCCTCTTTCCCTCTAATTTCGAATGACTTTGATTCTACATTTATTTTTAAAACTTCGAACTTCTTACCTTCTTTGTAAGTATCAGTAGAGTGACTTATCTCTTCGAAGTTTATGAAGTTTCCTACTTCTAGTCCTGTAAGATTCTTCGTGTATACTCTAGTGACATCCTCTTCATTAACATATTCCAAATTCTTAACATTATCTCCAATGAAGTAACCTGAAACATAATCTAACTTGTAAGAAGTTAGGTTTTCGTTCTTACGAAAGTGATTGTACAAATCGACTTGCAATCTTCCACTCATCTTTACGTAATGCAAATTGTACTCACCACTAGCGACTTTCGTGCTACTCTCTTCAATAGCTAATACCTTCTTACCTTTCACACCGTCCACCCAGTTGCCGCATAGTTCTTCCTTGTTTCGTGACAATTTCAGAAAAGTTTCAGCACATTTGTTTTGTAATGCTCTTTGAAACATAAAGGCATAATCAAAACCAAATATATTGTAACCAACTATAATATCCGGATTTTCCCTTGCTATCAATCTAGTCCACGCAAGTAGTAATTGCTTTTCGGTTGTGTACGATTCTATTTCTGAGTTTGGTATATTATCAAGAGAATCGCACGTGTCCAATACTAAGCAATTGTTTAAATAAGGGGTGCTGCTTCCGTACTTAAGAAATGTAGATCCTATGAAAGTTACCTTATCTCCTTCTAATTCTGGAAAGCCTGAATCAGCGAAATGCTGAGACAATAATTCCATTTTTGTTTCTCTTTTAATATTTGTGTTATGAAGAAGCTCATGAGGATCCAATTTGTATTCATCCTCTTCTTCCTGTCCTTTTGATTTCGCATTACGTCGTCTGTTCTTATCTTTTTTCGATCTTTGGTTACTTTGGGGTATATTTTCTTGGTCATTTTCTCCCATGTCGTTGTCAGCGTCATCACCATTCGCTCCGTACATATTCTCATTCATTTGCATGAACATACTTTCAATAGAGTAGGAATGGGTATTCGTAGCTTTGCATTCTCCATTCTCTATCGAAATTCTTATATTAGGTTTGACCCACTCCTCTATCATACTGTTCAATTGCTTTATATTCGGTCGACGCTTCGGATAGACTAATTCTATTCCTTTCATATCGTCAAACTGAAATGCTGTCTTTATAACCTTCTTTAATTTGGTGAGAGTAACTTCATTATTTTCTGAAACTTCACTATCGTAGTATTCAAGAAGAGTGATCGCCAGCTTTTTGTACGTCTTCACTGGAACTGGAAAGTCACCGTGGCTGCTACTTGCCTCAATATCAAAGCTACATATTTTATATGGAACTTGCGTCTCCTTATCATTCAAAGGAATAACATCTTCACAAGGGACAACATACTCATAAGCACAAGTAGTTTTCTTCATGGCCTCTGGGACAATGCATACCTCTGGATTCTTTATGGTAACCCAGCCAGAGGGACTAATTTCATTCAAATGGAAATAACGCAAAAGTGGAGGAATTTGTGCTTCATAAAGAAACAAATGGTATTTTCCGTATATGTAACCATGTTTACTCAACTTTCTTTGATTCGAATCAGGCGGTGTGAAGAAGAACAAATTCTTGACCTTGTTCATTACTGCCACGTTTTTAAATTTCACCTGAATAAACTTATGTAGTTTTCCTCCGTCGAAACCATACAACTCATTTCTCTTTATCAGCTTACACTCTGTAATAGAATCATGGTAGTATTCCTTATTTGGCATGGACTGACTAATTTTATTTTTTAAGTGTATGATAAATTTTTCTTTAGTTCTCACGGTCCAATCATCTTCTACTTTGATATAGAAGAATGGTTGATAATCCTCTACAAAAATGCAGGATGTATCACCTTTTTCATTTATTCCGAATATTTGTATCATGAAGAATTTTTCATCTTTCCCTGGAGAAGGAGAGAAGCGTTCTCTATTTCCTTCGCTCTCAAAATCATTATCATCTTCGTTATAGCCACAGTCGCTGTCATCACTTTCTCCCTTTACTTTACCATCATCGCTGTCTCCTTCACTACTTTTAGTTTTAGTATCGTAGAAAGTAAAATCTAGAAGGCGGAATTCATGATTGTTTACTTCAGCAACTTTTATCTTTTTTACTTCACCATTGCCTTTCTTCACTACCCTTTTCTTTTTTGCTGAGGACATATTCTCTTATTTCGTTTTATGAAATATTATCCATTAAACGCAAATGTGTGATGAGGTATCAGTGTATATGATAATATAGGGTATTATAGTTAAACCTTTTGGGTACTCTACAACATATTATCATATCAATTTTATTAGTCTTTATTTACAGTTAAATTTAACTGTCATGACCTTTTATAACGATATTACTTATTTTACTTCTTTCTAACCACATGTATTATGGAGGAAACAATAGCAATCACGAAAGGAACAAACATAGCTGTTGCTACTTCAGTGGATAAATAGGTGAAAGCGTTTGATGTAACCAAGAGCAAGAAGATGATAAAGAGATAGAGGCTATGGTATCTCTTGCCAATAATTTTCATAATTCTCTTAGGGTCAGTAATAAGAGGAAGAAGCAAGAGAGTAAAGATTGCTCCGAAAAACTGAGAGAAGGTGATTGACCCTACAAGGAAAGATGTCCAATGGAAGAACAATCCTAATATCGTGAAAAGCAAATCTTTCCAACTTTGATGGTTAAATAACATATAGTACAGCACTGTGGGTATGCTCCATAATTGTGTTATCATAATAATAACTAAAAAGATAAAAGGTGCTAATATGAATATGGGCAGAGTCTTCCACTTTGCCTGCTCATTTAATTGGCAGCTAACCTCCATGAAACCGAATATTTTCCTCAAGAATCCTCTTAGTCCTGCGTAGGATTGTTCGGTGTTGTATCCTACCCAATTTTTCAAGAATCCTAAAACAGATTTATTCGTGGAATCCGAAGAGTATTTCCAATAATAAGGGAAACCGTAGTCGTACATATCCCTTATAGGCTTGCTTTTGAATATATGCGATTGGGTAATTGGGTCAATTTCTAGACTACAAGCATCTGGTAGAGAATTGACAGTTGTCTTCACTTTAGCAGCTGTATTTTCAGCTGCCATGGTAGCAGCCTTGGCGTTTTCTGCCAATTTATTCATATGTTTCTCAAGGTCATCATCTCCGCCACCACTTTGCTGAGACCACTTTGGAAACAAGGATGGACCCTTGCTAGTGTACGGTCGTTTCTCAGTATCATCAGGGTATAGGAAAGTCATGTTTTTTGGAGATATTACGTACAGTAAATTGGCTCCAACTATTCCTAATACCATTACCTGCACGAAACTACTTAAAACTGACCCGGCGAAGGCCTTCCAGTTGTTTTTAGAGGATTGGCTAGGTTTGGAATCATCCTTCTTTGCGTTTATAGCACTAGTATCTGTCCCCATGTTTGTTGTCAAAATAATAAAGATAACTAAAGAGAAATAGTTTCAGTTATATTTTCAGTATATTAAATTTTACTAATTTTCTGTTCTTTCTTTTGTTGGCTATTTATCTAGCATAGAGTAATCCACAATTTCCACCAATAAAATGTAGAACGTTGTAGCGTTCCTCTATCACAGTCATATTATAGCTGTATTCGAACAAACACCACGATACTTTGTTAGTGCCTATAATCTCATTTGTTTCGGGATCGCATATAGTATTTGTTGTCGCATCAGGATTTAAAGTGGATGGAACATGGGTATCAAATTCCAATTGAATGTCTGTAAATTTGCTTAAATTTAAGGCTCCAGTAGGTTGGGTATCGAACGGGTCGGTAGTCAAGCAGAAATTGTAAACGTACAGTCCATCTGGGGAATTACCAGATGTCCTTAAATACTTCTCCACATAATTATAGACACCCGAATCAAGCAAATTTTCTCTGTATTTTCCATCTAGCATAATTCCTAAATTATCGAGTATATTTTTCTGGTTTTCTGCCGACAATGGACCAGATATAAACAGTCCTGTTGGAGATCCAGAAGGATTCATACCAGGACCGAGTTTGGCAGTAGTAGCTGTTCCTGTTTCAGGTGCTTGCAACACGTCATACGGTAGCATGTTGTTATATGGCCAGTTCGTATAATTGCTCCATTCATTCCTCATATTAATGTCGCTTCTTTGGAAGAACCACATTAGTGACGATACCATTCCCGAGGAACTATCCAACTTCACCTTCCTACTTCCAACAACATTAAAGTACTTCCATTCGTATATGGACTTGAATAAGTACTTTTGTTCCTTCGCAGCAAAAACTTTCGCTTCTTCCTCAGATAAAAAGCAATATGTGCACATGAGGTGCACATCAGCGTTCCAATCTGTGCGAGTGTTCTCATAGGAACTAGTTGTTAAGTTCACATCCGGAGGTGGTTGTAAGAACCTGTAGAAACCATACAAAGAATTGTTAAAATTAGGTTGAATGTAAGGTCCTAAGTTCTCCACATCTTCAATATCTCTCACTTGAAATAACTCTTGTACTGGTTTCAACGTTATGTCTATCTCCAATTCGTTGTACTGCAATGATACCAGAGGAAAAGCCATGGTAGAGGCTAAAGAAAACCACGAGTTCAAAGGTATATACACTTTTCTAGCTCTTATGGAAGGCTCTGGGCCCGCGGATGTGTCTAGCTCTGAGTTATAAGCACTTGGGTAGACATTGACTCTTCCTCCAAAATTAGCTGGATCATTCAGTTCCGTGACGTTACCTGTCATTTTGTCGAACAAATCTTTTTTATCTTGGGAAAAGTCACGCTGCACCTGTGCAAGTATGTAATCTCCACTGTAACGATTTAGTACTTGACCCCCTACACTAAACACCACCTCACTTATCATTTTCGATCCTAAATTTTCTATCCACTTGAACTCGTAAGGTTGCCATATACCAGTGGTATCATTCTGTGGTGGGTATATAGGACTCCATATAGTAGGAAGCTGTACACACAAGTAAGAATCCATAAGTAGTTCTGCATATCTCGGTATTCTAAAGGTAAATTTGGATGGTTCTGACATACGTAATTTTCTTAGTCCGTCAAAGTCTACCCTGAATTTCTGCATTCCAAAGTTTGTGTACTTCTTATATGTGGATTTGAAAAATGTCTTTGATGGATTCCCATTCAATATTACATTTTGGTTACCATAAGCAACAATATTTAAAAGTCCTCCTGCCATTGCTTTTGCTTTTCTGTTGATTATATATCGTTAGGATTATATTTCTATTACTTTTTTGTATAATGATTGTACCAAAAGAATCAGTGTTCTTGGGAGCTATATATATAATGTCGAATAAATACATACAGATAATCTATAACAAACTTCTCGCTGCTTTCCCTTCATTATATTGTGTACCGTCTCTTCAATTCCTCATTTCTTGTACATGCTCCTTCTATGACACACTGATCACATAGTCCTCTACCTAAATTCAATGACCACTGAGGCTGCGAGTTGCCGCAACTTTTGTAGTTTTCACATTTGTGTAACTTGCATTTGAATTTGCATTTTGCTTTCTTCTCAAATCGGAATAGAGTCCTTATATTGGAAGAGGATTGAGGATACATTTTGGTTATGTCATTTGTGTCGTCGCAACTATTACTGCAATTGTCCTCTTTTTTGTATATAACGTCATCGTATAAAGAGTTATTTTCGTCCTCTTCATCTAATTTATCGCCGCTTTCTTCCCCTGTATCCTCTACATCCTCCACTTCTATTGTATAACACTTCCCGTAACCAATACACTTGTTATTGTCATTTCTTATCTTTTTTATCCTCTTATTCTCTTGGTCCATAAGATACGTAAAGTATATGAGATATTAATATATATAGAAACAAAATATTACATTCATCTATAATCACTATATTTCTTTTATAAATAGTTTTTATTTCCTTTATAATATGCAAGATACTCTTGACAATGACAGAAACATTGACTTGACTGAAGTAGACAGTGTTGTTTCAAGCATAATAAAATCTTTCGTTAAAAGAGCTCGTTTCGGGAAAGAAAAGTATGGTAAAACTTTGGATAGATCAGATCTGCGTGTTTCTGAGTGGATAAATCACGCTCAGGAAGAACTCATGGATGGTATTCTCTATTTGGAAAAGTTGAAACAAAGTAGCGGTACGGTATTGCTGAATCATGTTCCATCTCCTCCTGATACTCCTCCGCCCCTTATACCGTTAGAAGACGAAATCAATTACTTTATTAACGATAATAATTCTGAGTCTATTTGCACAGAGGATTGTGCATGCGATATGCACAGGACAAAACAAAAGAAGACGAAAAATGTGAAATATCAAATCTCTGTTCTGGCAGGAGAACAATGCAACAAGGAAATTAACGTTATAGAAAGTCAAACATTATCAGAGTCGAAGTTACTATACAATAATTTGAAAGATAATGTTACCTCTCAGGGTATATCAGCTTTGATATTGTATGCTGTGGACAAGAGCACTAATGAATCCAAAGAGATAAAGTCTTGGTTTTATGACGAAATAGACATTAGGAAGGAATATAATTCCTACAAATTCGATAGTGACGAGATAGAGGAAGAGTTATCTTATGGATTTTAATGAATATTCATACTCCTCTTAATGAGATCGTAAATTCAATCATATCATATATATAGTGAAATAGTTTTCCTTTCTATATATATAAGAAGTGTAGCTAATTTTAACTTACATAAAATAAGAGTAGTCACATAATAAATTAAATATGGAACAATGCATTACTCTAGAGGAAAGCAAATTACGCTTAGGACAAATTAAAAGTTTATTTGAGAGTTTTGATAAAAGCAGAAGTCAGAAAGGTGGAGCAACACCTACCAAAACTTGTGAATTGATAGACTTACCTCCAAGCGTTTTTGACTTTTCACAGTCAGATAGCATAAAACTATCCCAGGATGAACAGAATATAGTTGACGATGCTTACAATTCTGTGACTGCTTTATACGGATTTGGAAGCATAGCTAACAGCAACGACAAGAAGATCTTCAACAATTTAGTAAAGAACCTTTACATATTGAGCGAAGACTCTTCAAACGAAGAAAAAGTAAGTGATGAGGTAGGAGCTTCCGATGAAAGAGACACATCGAGACAGGTTTACGAATTAAAGGGAGGTGTAAGACAAGGGGAAGAAGTTAATAAGGTAGTATCTGATGAACCTGATGCACCACCAACGGAAGAAAACGACGTGGAAGATAAAATAGAAGATGGTTTAACATACAATCTTGTTCAGGCAGGCGTTGTCGCTTTTTCCTTCTTTTGTACACCGGCTGCGACAATTACGTGGGGTGTTATACGTGCTTTTGGTAAGGAAATAGTGACAGAGGGCATACCTAGTGTAGCTCAGCATGCAGTGAACTATGCCTCTCCTGCTGTTTCTTCAATGGTCAATAAATCTGTTAGAAGAATAGAGGATTATTACGATGTTAATGAGGAAGAAGATGTAAAACATTTACAAAACATGGTGACATCTATGTCTAGTAGTGCTAAGAAATCAGGAGAATGGTACAGGTATACGAAATCTCTGCTTGTACAGGTAGCTATGATTGCATATACGGTTTGGGCTGTTAAATTGGGGATTGAGTATCTATTAGATTACTGTAATGGTAAAGAAGATCAAATTACAATTATAGATAATGTGTACGTATCCATTTCAAAATTAGCTGCTACACTATCGAATAGAACTTTCGATTCCTTGCAAGATTTCCTTAGTACTCTTCCAGAGAATACGCCTGATACATTTAAGGATTGCTTTATAAAGGATGGAGATAAGAATGTATCCATAGAAAATAATCTTTTCAACCTAGTTAGTGAATATATGGGATCTGAATCTACTCAATCTTTCAGCACCCCTGCTTATGCTAAAACGAATAATTGCTTATATCATGCATATAATCATAAAATATCTGTTATAGATATAAATGCAGATTACGCAAAAAAGTTAACAGATGCAATAATTGTAGGGGTACAACCGTTGGTCTCTTGGTTAAAAGAAGTTGATAAAAGCCGATGCTACCAAAAACTTGGTAAGATATATCGTAAGGCAACAGGGAGCGAATCGTCATCAGAAGAAATAGAACCAAGAGTGACGGAGTTAACTGAAGGAGGTGCGGCAAAGCTAGTAACAAGAAGAAGAAGGAAGAGAACGAAAAACCATAAAAAGAAAACACGAAAGAATAACAAAAAGAAGTCGGCGAGTAAGTCGAAGAAGTCCAGAAAATCCGGGAAGAAGAGGAAGGACAAGAAGAGAGCTACCAAGAGGAGATGAAATGTTGAAGATCTTCTGTATTGATATTAAAACAGTAAATCAGCTTAAAATTAATTAGTTTATACCAGTATAAAACTCCCCGGTATAAACTAATAGACGGAAATTGTAACCCTATAATAATTATAAGGTATGTGTGAAAATATAATAATGATAAAAAATGACAAATTCGATAGTGATATAGGATTCAAGGTAGGTGATGATAATGAATACAATTTGGAAGCTATAGTTGCTGACAAGTTATCCAATATAGACTGCAAACATGCTCCTAATAGAATATACACATGGGGTAAAAGTGTAGACACTTCCGTCCCTGCAGAGTGCGACCTGTCATTCGATGTTTCCCAGTTTTTTATAGAGATAAAAGAATATCCTAATATTCGCTCTTTGACAGGGAAAGACCAAGTAATACAGGAAATAATAATGTGTCACCCGCGATTTTTATCTCTAGCTGAAAGTATAGTTGTAAAGGTAAATGAAATGAAACCGAGAGAAATTGGTTTTATATGTAACTACGGAAAGCATCGATCAGTAGGATTAGCTTACATTATGAGAAAATACGTATTCAAGACAAGCGTTATTATAAACTATACTTTGAAATGATGAAGAACTACTCAAAAATAGAATATGATAAAGCAACTATCATTTTACCAGATAGTTTAGGATTTGCATTGATTTTTATGTAAACTTATTATAATACGAAATACTATAGAGCTTCCTCTCCGCGTGGCATAAAATATGATTGATAAAATCCAAGCAGCAGCAGGAAATTACAAATCTTATGCAGGAATAATCGTGGTGATCATCCTCATCGCTTTGGTGGTCACGTACGTGGTTTCCAAAGTTAAATTAAACAAAGAAAACTGCGAGAGAATTGACGAGTTATATCGTGACTTTCCCATGATTTCCTCTATTAACCCTAATCAGAAAGAGTACCAGTTTATGCTCCGAGATTACTATGTGAAAACTGCCTATAATTGCTGTGCAGGAGGAAAATTTAAAAATGACTACGTGAATACCTGTGCATTGAAAGCTTGCATAAAGCAAGGAGCTCGTTGCCTCGACTTCGAGATTTACTCTGTTAACGGTAATCCAGTAGTAGCAACGTCCTCAGTTCCAAACGTAGACATTAAAGAAACTTATAATTCGATAGAATTCAACGAAGCTATGAATGTTGTAAACGAATTTGCCTTTTCTGGCTCCACATGTCCTAACCCTAAAGATCCTCTTATCCTTAATTTCAGAATAAAGAGTGAACATGCTGATATTTGTGACAAGATGGCTAGTACCATATATAACACCTACGGGAAATCCTCAAGACTTCTTGATAAAGCCTACAGCAATCAATATACTATCAACGGCAATTCCTATAATTTAGGAGCAGTTCCTCTACCACTTCTGATGGGGAAAGTTGTAATAATGATAGACAAAGGCCCTAGTACCGTGTTCGAAGGGACCAAGTTGAATGAGTATTGCAATATCGCTAGCAGTTCCACAATTATGAGGTCCATCAGGAACAATCACCTGCTTAATGTGACTTCTATGGATGATGAAATCGAATTCAATAAGAAACATATGACCATAACCATGCCAGATATGGGACCTAATGATACCAACGTCTCTCCTTCGGTCCATTTCAGCTACGGCGTGCAATTCGTAGGAATGTGCTTCCAAAACTTTGACTCTAATATGGAGAATTACGACCTAAAATTTGATGAAGTAGGACACGCATTCATCCTACAAGACCTAAAGTTCCGTTTCGTTCCTGTAACAATTGCTCCTCCGACACCACAAAAGGCGGAAATGTCCTACGCTAATCGAAAAGTTTCCTCAGATTATTACAATTTCGATATGTAAGACTATTAACACAACTGAATATATAATGATTCAAGAAGTTACTTATGATAACAACAAAGCATTCTAGCATTCTATTCATAAAATTTATATTATGTTCTCTATTATATAGGATACATACAGAACATAAAGAATACATTATCATATCATAGCAATATTAAGCAATGATATTTAACAACTATAGCATTCGCTATTATGTGTATAAATTTTTATCGAACAATATATCGGTAAATGAATGGGGCAAATTAGGTAGTATTTCCTATTGGCTAAGCTCAGAAAATCATAATGTAACTGATATGTCTTATCTTTTCTCTGACCAGTCTTATTTCATATCGAATATGACACGACAAGAATTCCATTTTATAGCAGATACCTTTCCCCTTCACTATGAATCAGACGAAACAAGTCTAAATGATAAATACGTCCCTAAATATGCAATTGTTCACACTCACAATAATGTATCTAAGAAAGTGATGGATGGATTAATTGAGGATATTGACAATTCATCATTCTCTATACTGAAACAGGAATGTGCTGGTTTTGACGAAGATATATCGACATGGAATACTAATAAAGTACTTTCAATGGAGGGAACATTTTATGGTGCTACATCATTCAACCAAAACATAAATAAGTGGAATACTAGCAAAGTCACATCTATGAAAAACATGTTTAACGGAGCAAATTCCTATAATAACCCTATGAATGATTTGGATACGTCTAAAGTTATCACTATGGAAGGTATGTTCATGGGTGCTACATCTTTCAACTTTGACATTTCGAATTTTGTAATGGACAATGTTATATCTACAAAGTATATGTTTAAGAACGCGACTCGATTTGATGTTGAAATAAGAAACTGGGAATTTCCAAGCATTGACGATGGATTATTCACAGAGAGCACACATGATATGTTCGAGATGGCTTCAGAATTTATTAAAAAGTACAAGACACAAGAAGGTTTCTCAGTCACTCCGCTATTGTCCTTTTGGAAATCATGGCCAGTTACTTTGCATAGCAGAGAAAAAAGCGACAGCAACTACACCTACGAAGGTGATATACATGTCGCAGTTGAAAAGTATTTGTGTGATGAAACACATGAAACAGCGGTTACGTGTTACGGGAACATAAAAAATTGGAATGTCTCTGGTGTTACAAATATGAAGAACTTGTTTAAAGGTCGAGAATTATTTAATGAAGACTTATCTAATTGGAATGTTTCGAACGTTACAAACATGGATAGTTTATTTTATCGATGCTCTCTGTTCAATTCGAACATCTCTTCATGGAATACAAAATCATGCAAGAATATGAGTAGAATGTTTTATAAGGCTGATTGTTTCAACTGCAACATAGAGGATTGGGATGTCCAGGAGGTTCTATCCATGGAATATATGTTCAAATATGCTCTATCATTTCAATACAGTGTAAGAAACTGGAAAGTTAAAGATTCTTGTAATGTGTATAACATGTTCAATAGTGCTACACAATATTACAAGGTTAACAAAGAAGAGTGCAATGAACTCGTAGATTATTGCGGAAACCCATTAAGAAATAAGTTTTTCTCTTATAAAAAAATTGAAGAATCTAATGTTCGTATACCATGTTTCCCAGGTTGTAACCTGATTGGATTCTCTTTACCTGGAAGAGTGGTGGTAGACAGAAACATTACTTTGTACACGAAGAACACCTATGGTGGTAATATTCTAGACAGCACTGGTGGAATATCAGAAAGTGAAAATATTTTGATGCCTTATATGATTAACAATGAAACTAATTTGAAACAGGGCTACTACAATAACGTTCCTATTATTTCTTCATCTAGACGAGGTCGTTATGGATCGGTAAATATTATTATCTCAGACGACAACAAAATAAGCAGTATTACTGTGTCAAACAAAGGGCAGGAATACGAATACAAAGACTCATGGTATTTGGATTTGGATATATCAAAATTGAAAAAGCATTGTAAAGATGATGAAAATAACATAAAGAAGATACATTTCAAGGAAATTGGGGAGGATTTTATAGAAGTTGATCACACATACTTGGATAATGACAAGAAAGAATATATAATTGATTCAGAGTGTGTTTCTAAATGGGTAAACGTGCCTATGAAATTGGGTGCTCTATTTATCCAATACTACTATTGTGGGAGTATACCTCAAAATCATAAGGTTAAGTTAAGGAAAGGAACTAATAACGTAGGTTTCACTTGTAGAGGCCAAATGAATTTACTAGGTGGAAACTTCTTGGTTAAAAAGATTAATTGCGACAATAGCTACCTTAAAGTTATTTTACGAAGCAACAATTTCATATCAAAAGGTATACATTCTATTACATCAAATTCTATTTCAGGAGATATTGGAAAATTATATGGATGCATGGAGGGACAAGTGAAAAATGTACCGATAATATCTAGAACTGGAAAAGGGAGGGGTGCTATAATTAACTTATCTATAAAGGATAACTGTATTGAAGAGTTGACTTTTGTAAACGTAGGAACCAATTATAGTATAGGAGATGGATTAGAAATAAAGTATGGAATAAAATTTACTTGTGAACTCTCCAGAGACGAGGAGATTGAGCCAGGATGCATTCACATTGATAGATTACGAAAAAAACTTACCTCTTCTCTTATGTCGTCACAATACTGTTTCACCCCAGGAAATTACAGTAATGTCCCATTCACTATAAGGAAATCCTTGAAAGAAACTAATAGAACAAATGGCAATACTCATCATAAAATTGAGAAGAACAAAATGTCCTGTGCTATTAAAGATAAAAGTAATGTATTATACTTCGACTTGATAATTTCAGAGAAAGAAGTAGAATCATTATCTTTATCTACTAATAACGAACATGTTACCTCATTGGAGAGTCTATCTGTCGGGGACGAAGTAATAGTGAACCATGGAGTATTCAAATCATTTTTCCTTACTCATGGAAGTGTGTTCCAATCTAGCAAAGGTTTGAATCCATCATCCGATAACTTGCTTCTTCAAATAGAAGACGCTATGAGGCTAAATAATTATAGAATACCAGAAGGAACATATAATGACATAATAATCGAAACTATTTCAGGTAAAGGAAGGGGAGCTTCTGTAGATATGAAAGTAAATGAGAAGGGGAAAGTTGAATCTATTTGTGTCAAGAAGATTGGCTTCGGCTATGAAGTTTCAGATATTATATGCGTTCCTATCATGAAATATGTTAATACCCAATCTGACAAAGGAGAAGTATCAATCCTAGTAAAAGACAACATTAACGTTGTCACAGTTAATTGCCCTTATGATAATTCCTATACGACACAGTCCCTTTATCAAGGATTCATTGTAGAGTGCGATAGAGACGACTGCGAAATGATATTTACCGCTAATAGGAGATTAATCTACAGACACATTGAGGGATCAAGAAATTACATTTTAAATTTAAGCATAGCAAATTATGATAAAGGAACAGGTGAGTACATGATAACTATACAACTATCTATGAGTGAAGACGAAATAAAACAAATAAATGAATTGCACATAAAGGACGTGGAAAATAGCATAATATTCCTTACCGTAAAAGTTAACGATGAGGCAAAGTACATTAATGATGAAAGATGTGGTATACTAAGTATACTAGGTACTGGGACAAAATGTTGTACTATGGTGACCTCCTCTGCTCATTGTAATATACTCAATAATATATTGTTTGACAGGCTCCGCAAAAGCAGCCTATTTAAAGTAGAGTTACATAAAGCAGATAATCTTTCCCTGATAGAGGAAAATATTATTAGCGAGGACTCTTCTATTCAAACTACTGTATTGACTCTTAACAAAGGAAAAGAATCATTCTCTATACAAGGTCCACCAATAAATTCTAACTGTTTGGTGGTAGGCGGAGGGGGAGCAGGAGGAAAGATAGACATGGATAACTTGAATATAGGAGGAAGAGGTGGCAACGCAGGATCAGTTACACAAGGTTACTTAACACTACAAGAAGGAGAAACCTACGAGATCTCAGTGGGTGAAGGAGGTAAAAGTAATAGCAATTCGAGTAAGGACGGAGAAGATACCATCCTTAAGGTTAGGAATAACCAACTAGAAAAGCACTACTCATGTTTCCCAGGGTTTATGAAAGAGGAAGACCTACATACTGAGTTCCGTGTTATATCCATTGGAGGAAAAAGTGGAGATTTCAAAGGAAAAGGTACGACTCCAAAATGTAAAAAGGAAGAGATATTCGTAGGCGGAAACAAGATGCTGTGCAGGAACAGCAGAGAGACTCAAGATGAAGAAGACAATAAAAGTAAATACAGAGGAGGATATGGAGGAGGAGGTGTTTTGGCTGACGGAACAATCGGTGAGGATAGCGACCTTAGCAGCACCATGAAGAAAGGTAAGGGAGGAAAAGGAGGGAATGGAGTGTATTGGTCAGGAAATAATAAATACTATGGAGGAGGAGGAAGTGGAGCACCTAATTGGGGAAAGCCTTGGCAGAAGATCTCTCCGCATACCCTAGACAATGAAAGAAGAAGGTATATAGCTCAGAAAGAAAAGCTAATGTATAACGAGAAACAACTAGATGTTATAAACGACAAGAAATTGAAGCAATCACTTAACTCAGTTGAAGCTAATGAGATAGTGAGGATATCCAAAATAGAATGTGACACACTTAAGTCTCAAAATATAATGGACTTGTCACAGGAATGTTTATTCTTCAATAAGGACATGAAATTATCTTCCCATTTATCTGGAGTTTCCTTAGGTGGTGGAGGAGGAGTTGATGAGAATAATTTTGCATTATTACATGGAGAGGAAAATAGCGGAGGAGGAGGATCAGCTGGTTATTGGGCACAGGGAACACAGTATCCAAAGACACAAACAGTCATTAATAGCGATGTAGTGGAACCGGGAAATGGAGGATCTGGAACTATAATATTCTCCTTTGATTCCGAAGTAAATGAAACAAAAAGAATAAAAAACTTTTTCTTCCTCAACCGTATGGATAAAAACAGTATAGTAGCTGTATCCGAATATGCATAGAAGAATAGTCTGAAGGTAATTCTTCAATTATACAAAAATTTCATATTTCATATTTATCAGTAGTTAATAATAAAATAAATGCACAATGTCATATTAATTATATTGTGTATTTTACTTATGCGAATTTCCAGAATTTTCTAATTTCCTATTTCTTTGATTTCTTTTTGGCTGTTTTACTACTGTTCGATGATTTCTTGGTACTACCCTTACCTTTTTTGTCTGCATTCGCAGATTTCTTTAAAGTTTTCTTTTTATTAGATTCTTTCTCTGCTTTCTTTTTTGCGTCTATTTCTGACGGTTGATAATTCAATGCCCATGATTCGTATTCTTTGCTATCTTTGTCCTTGCTTAGTTCTTTTGTCTTTTCCCTTTTTTCCTTCAACATCTCTGCCTTAGACTGTTGGTGACCGTAACAATTTAGGGAAAATCTTTTCAAAACTCCTCTTTGAGCAAGACGGTTCTCTTTCTGAATTTTATACAATTCTGTCGCTGCACACATCAACCTGCCTTTGTTAATAAGTTTCTCGTCGACTTTATCCTCATCGTATTGGAATGCAAGATACATATTCATCAATGTCTCAATAGAGGCAATTCTTATTTGTCCACCTTTTTTGCTTGGTGGTAGTACATTGTATGAATAACAAGCTTCCGTTTGAAACATAATAGTAAGTGGTTCCCTTATATTTTTTCTGTCTGTAACGTATATAATGTTATGAGGAGGAATTAAATCTGCGATTCCTTTGGATTCTACGACGTCCACCTTTTTCACTTCATTCATAGACCTCAGGACATTACTTAATGCTCGCGATCTCCTTTCAAGATTTTCTACAAATACCATAAAGGTTTGAAAGGTCTCCATCCTGTGAGATTTTTCTAGCAGAAACTTACTGTACTGTTCCATGGCTATACTACCAATAAATACTGCACCTATCACTACGCAATATGAGACAGCCTTACTGTATATAGAATCTACATCAGAGTTATTTCCATCGGTTCTTTCTTGCAAATCATCGAGAAGCTTGTCATTTTCTTTTTCATACCACTTGGATGTGCATGAGCTATTGTCAAAAGGGTAAGTTTCATCAAATAACATCAATCTATCATGTACCTTAGTCCACCTAGATATGTCTCCGGCAGGACGACTCAATTCCAAATACATATTCATGCGTAGAAAGTCAATGGGACAATATAGAATTCCTTCTCTTTCTTCACTGTTTTCTTGAACATTCTTAAATAATTTCTTATCCATTTGAGTAACATCCGCTACAGATTCATCTCCTGCAAATACCTTATAGGTTCCATGATGTACACCTGATTTGGCAGTGGCATCCGGAAATCCAGCTTTGTTGTAAATATTTGTTAATCTCTTCGCGTCTTCAAGTGCATTTGGTGAAAAGAAGTCATAATCGGGAAATTCCGTATTTGTATAAAATTGCTTGGATTTAGGTAGCAAATTATTTATAGCTGTACCTCCGTAGCATACCAACTTTTTGTCTTTCAAGTACTTCTCCACAATATCTATGAGTTTCTGTTTCTCATCTGATTGAAGATCCTTGTACTTTTTCGTGCTTACCACCTTCTCTAAAAGTTTCTTTTCTTTCTCAGCGTAATCTTTCGTGGACAATTCTTTGGACATGACTTATTTTGTTTAATAGAAAGAAAGAATATGTACCAATTATATTATATATAGTAAAATGAGAATAAATAATTGTATTCCATAATATCACTCTTTAAACAATCTTTTTTATAGACTGTTCTAAAATTTGTTTCATGAACTTAAAAATAATATCTACCAGAGTCTTTGAAGAGTGCAATGAATAAAAGGTAGATATTTGAGACCTTACGTTTTCGGGCAAACGATTGTAACCTTTTTCCAATTGATGAAACATATAAAGAATAGTAGTGCAAAGAAAGGGTTTGCTTTTATACAGTACATTATCTATAGGGTTCCAATTTTCCACAAAACTGCACATGAACGTCTGTTCCCCTTCACGTTGAACGAAAGCACGAATATCTTCCAAACCTCGCATCATTCTATTCACTATGGATGATTCTGATTTTATGTGGATCATGTTGAAGAATTTATCTATTCCGTTGAGTTGTATGTATAATTGTTTTCTTCCTTTTATTTCTTGTGATTCCTGGAAAATATGGGGGTATCCACCGTCTATGTAACCTTCTGTGTCTGTAATTTTGTCATTGGAGATAAATGGTATATAGATAGTGCGAAGGATAGCTAGTCGCAGCTCTTCTTTGTTTTTGTAAGTATTGACTACAATTTGTTTGTCCTCATTCTTATTGAAGCATGAAATGTACAGATTGTTTTGACATTTCGATAATCCGTTTTCTTCTAAAAGAATATCCAAGAATTCGGTAACGAACTGTTTGTAGAATGACATGTTTGATTTTTGTCGAAACATTTCCATGAACTTGGTTAGTACACTTGTCATTTCTTCTAGTTTATCCAAGGCGTACGCTAAACCGACACATGCTCCCACGCTGCAACCTGATATACGGCATACACGCAAGTATCCTCTTTTTTCCGCGAATTTTACATACATGAGAGCTCCTAAGGTATATCCTCCGTTAAAGGCTCCACCGTCAAGCACTAGGTCTATTTCTGGAATAGAAGACGAGGAATTATCTGACCAAAAGCATTTTTCGAATTTTCCGCTTTTATAATCATTTTCGACTAGCGTTTCAACGTACGTTCGCAATACTGCACGATCGTTCATTTGTTATTGCTATAGATTTTTTTGATATTAATATATCGCAATAGATATTCATATCAAATTTAATATTTTCATATTATCATTATGTTAATTTACTTTTTCAAATCGTTATAATTTTGGTTGATAGCTCGAAGTTTTCTGTATTTTATGAAATTGGAACTATCTCTTACGAAATTCTTATTTCCTGTGTTATTCACTGAAGAGAAAGAGGATGTATTGTTTCCGTTTAGGCTATCAGTTGCGTTATTCCACCCAGTTCTTAGCATAAACCTGGATCTAGCTCTGTCAGCTCCGCCCTCGCTGAGTAACACTAATTTTGGAGAATATCCAGCACTAGGTCCTCCGCCTAGCAATTGGGGGTAAATAGCTGGGTTATTGGGAGGTGTCGTTGTAGTAGTAGTGGTCACATCTGAGTCCTCCGGTTGATTGTACTGTGCTAACTCATTGTTTAAACTATCATCTATAGCTTTAGTTAGGGAACTCTTCTCTTGCTCTGTAACAGATTCATAATCTCTTACCATAGTCAACTTGAACGTAATTTTATTATATGATTTCTTTGTAGTTGAGTGCGTGTATGACGTATCGGCTCTGTTGAATGTTGCAGCACCGAGAACCTGCTTTGCAGCGTCCTTAAAAGCCGTTAACAACGGATATAAGTTGACTTGTATTTCAGGAGAGTACGTAATATCCGTAGTGACTACCCATGATCCAGCAGTATGGGAGGTATAAGAGGAAGGAATAGGTGCTAGAGAGGATGGGGTACCGTAAATACTACCCATATTCCCGTAATTATTAGTCAAAGCCAATTGCTCAGATAAAGCTGTAGTGCTTACATTCTGCATAGCAGGATATTGTGAATAGTGGTAACTTTTGAAAGCATAATCCCAAGCAGGCATTGCCGATAACATAACGGAAGCTCCTAGCCAGAAATTTTGAGAAAAATTGTATTCACAGGTTGCTTTGTAATCCCTCATCATATTAGATACGCCATACGGTTTGTAAAATGATTGAGCGTACTTCCCCGCTGATGTTTCAGCACCGTCGATGCTTGCAGCTATCTGAACATTCCTAGCCGTAATCACTCGTTTTATATAATCTTTATCCCCTGCGGAAAGCCAAACCTTAGCATCGTCTTGAGATATAGCTCCGATTCTTACCAACCTATTCATCACCACTTTTCTTATTTCCCTTAAAGAGTACGGATCCCCTTCAGGCCACATTTCTGTTTTTGTCACATTATTTGACATAACATCTATAAAGTCATCGGGCATAATGCTATTAGGAGCGTAATGGAGTAAATCTAAGAACCTCCAAAAAGTGTCGTCCCCGTAACCCATTCCAAATCTCTTGAGATTATATGAATTAGAAGTATAAAACCATTTGCGAAGGGCTTTAGCACTCCTACTGTGATCCCCGGCTGTACCAAAAGCTTCTTTTACCTGGTCAACATTTAAATAAAGTTCAGAACCCTCCTTTTGAGTATTTTCTATTTCCGTTGTAATGACATTATTTTTCGTCATTCCAGTTTCTCCTGGTTGTGGAATGTAATCATCCGTGGGTATTGCATTTGAATTGGAAGTGGCCTGTCCAACTGCATCAGATCCTGCTCCTTCCGCAGCACCATCAGCTGCGTCTGATACGGCATCTTTTCCCCATGAAAAGAATCCAACACTTACTAAGTCTGCAGTAGAAGCTAAGGCAGCTCCGCCATAAGTCATTAGTACAGGAGCAAGATAAACAGCACCTAATCCTGCTGCCGCAACAACTCCTATGTCCTCCATTATATGTGTGAAACTAAACGCTGAGTGCTCGTATGCTACATGTGCAGCAACTTTTTCAGCCTGTATTTGTCTTTGTTGTGCCATATAATTTTGCTTCGCCCAGGAGTAAGAGAAAGCATTTTGTCCATTCTCTTGAAAGTTAAAGGTAAAGAAAGTTCCCCCAGCTGACCATTGAGCATCACTTTTCCAAGTTTCGTTTTTCATCATATTCGATTCGAAGTAGATATTATACATAACAAAATTTCCGTAATAAAATCGGCTAGGCAATTGAACTTGCCAAAGGTTTGAACACCCCAGAAAAGCTCCTGGTTCTATATCGTCCAAGCTTGACGGTAGCGTAACGGCAACAAGTTTTGAATTTCCATTGAAAGCATCTTTACCAATGTACACAAGATTGGGAGTAATATCGATACTGCTTCCTCCTTGCCAAGTGGTAACATTTACTAAATTAGGACACTCTTTAAAAGCATTCTGAGAAATGGATTCGATGAATGGAGATATAACTACTTGGCAAATGTATTTGTTACCTTGGAAAGCATTGTTACTAATGATTGTAACAGTAGGATCAAAATAAGCTATAATATACCCATAGAACTGCGAATTTAACATGGATAATTGAAGATCAACATCTACTTCTGTCAATACTCCATCTTCAGGTTTCGTGAAAATAACATGATACGAAGCTTTGCAATTACGAGGTACTGTGGTAGAATTAATCATGCTAGCTGCTCCTACTGGTACTCTGCAGGACTTTAAGGTTGTCCCTATGAGGGCCCCAGGTTCTATATAAGTAGTATTATAAGACAAATCAACGGTTCTAAGACTATGGCAACCTGCGAATGCATTCTCTCCTATATAGGACACATTATCCAAGATTACTGAGGTTATCGTTGTATTTGAAAACGCTGCGGTATCGATGGATATAGGCATGGAAGCGTAGGGTGTTACAGAAACGTCGTATGTCCTTGGTCCTACATATACAACAACAGGGGTATTATTGATAGTTGGCAAGTTGTCAGGATCGTACTTGAACGCACTAGGTAAAGTGTTATTAACAATTTCTTGAGTGATTGACCCATTCTCTATTGCGAATGCTTGATTGTAAGGTAATGCATGAACAGTAGCTATGCAAAACAGTGACATGTATCCTTCTCCATTAGTGCTTTCATCTGTGTTAGTTCCTGTAGTCCAAGTAACACTATTTCCTTGGCTTCCACTGCTATATACTGGAAGAGAGTTAAAACCTACACTGATCCAATTCGATCCACTCCATATTGTAGCCATAAATGCCTGGTTTTGGGACGTGTCTCCCCATAATGCAATATTCGCTGGTAGGTACCATGTCATGCCGTCTTGAGAATAGACATCGGTAACAGAGGTCGGAGGTGCATCATTCGGATTGACGTTCGGATTGTTGTAGAAATCTTGGTATTCTCCAGCTTTCGCTACGAACTCATACCCATTCCACGATACGGTCGTTATATTCAGTTGTGTGTTTTTCAATGCACTATCGCTAGCTTGTAATAAATCGTTCAGGCTATTCCATGTGCTTCCCGCCCCAATGTAGGAGAAAACTCCCTGTGCCCATGTCATACCGTCGGGTGAGTAGTAGGTGCAAGAATCCATAGCAGTTGCCACCCACATACTTCCATTATACACAATTGACGTGATTTCGGAAGATGATCCTATATTAGTATTGACATGTTTCCATTCCTGTCCTAGCACTTTCGCAGCAGACGATATAGTCTTTGGAGAAGACACAGAATAAAGGATGTTGGAGGTGCCGCTCCCTCCTGAACAGCCTACAACAGCAATATTTGTACCGCATGCAATACAGTTCACACTGCTGAGATTAAAGCTTGAAATATCAACAGCTATCATAGGCCACCCACCATTTGTAGAGTAACCCAATGTAGCTTGCGAGTTACCATTACTACCTCCTGCTATCCATATATTATCGCTGACACTGTAGGCTATGCTTTTTAAAGCACCATAATTAATGGGTCCGTTATCCCCACCTGAGGGCGAGTTATCATTTGCCGCAAATACATTAGCGGAGGTGTTATAAGTTTTTTCGACATAGCTGCCAATCCAGGTCTTACCTAAGTCTACTGAAACAGCTAATTGAGGGAAATATGCTCCAGGACCTCCTCCGTTAGAGGACTGCATAAAACTTTGTCCTACTGCCCAGAATTTATGACCATCACTTGCAACGCTGAATCCTGTTCCATTTGCGAAAGGATCTTTATCGAAAGGGACTCCTGTCCATTTCTCACCTCCGTCTGTTGAAGAATAAATAGAGGAAGTTCCGTTACCCATAGCAATTATGGATTGTAGTGGAGCTGCAGGCTCAAACATAGCGGAGTAACTTACAGTGACGGCTCCATTGGTACTCGAGTTAGCCCAAGGGTAACTTATCTTGCTTATCTCGATACTGCTTACACCGTATCCTGGAGCAGAAGCAGAACTTGCAACAGATTCATTCTGAAGAGACGAGCCCAAGAATGCTTCGACTACCGAAGTGTTATCACTTATTTTGTCTCCTAGGGAATTCACGTTACCAGCTTTTTCTGCTGCGGCGTATATATTTCCATTTTCATTTGTCAATTCAACCTGAACCATTTTTGTATAACCACCGTCATTTGCAGCTAGGATGTATGTGGAGCTGCTTCCAGGAACTCTATAAGCATAGGCAGAAGTAGCAGTATTTATATACCCTCCCTGCAATGTAGCCGAGGTAACCATATAGGTAGCCAAATCCACAACGATAGGGGCAGATGTAGCTCCCGATTGAATTGTTGTAGGAGAGTCGAGAGAGTTAGACAAGAAACCAGAGTAAGAATAACTCGGGAGAGAGGATGAACTTGCTCCAACCGATATAAAATTAGTATAGTTTGCTGCAAGAACATCATGCTGCGATACATCGAAACTTACCTTACACAAACACGGGGTACTAGGGGAAGAGAACGGAGACATAAGTTCTCCAAATGCATCAGAACCAATAGAGGAATTAAAGTCGGTAATAGTTTTAGGGAAAGATATGGTGGAATTTGCCAAGAAAGCATTTTTGAAAGCATTTGATCCTATTGTTTTCACTCCAAGCAATTCTCTAAACACACCAGGGTTGGAAGGTGTGGTAGTATCGTAGGCTGTTACGAAATAGACAGTATTAATACAAGTTCCCTGGAATGAAGAATTTCCTATTGTTTCCAAGGTGTAAGGGAAACTCAACATTCCTTTCAATGTGATACATTGATAGAAAGCGTAGTCACCTATGCTAGTTACTTTATTAAAACTGGTAATGGAATAAACAGGTAGATTTTGGAAGGCGTAAGACCCTATACTTGTAACTGTATCATCAAAGCTAGCTACGAATCCATTAAAAGAACCCTCATTATTTGGTGTAATTTTATGCAAAGAACTAGGCAAAAGTTTCAATATATCACTTGTAGTCAATACCCCATTGCTACTACTAGCTGAGAAAGTGAAAGAGAATCTTACTTGATTATTCGGAATAGGGGAAATAACAGGAGGATCAGAGTCAAGAAGCATCTTAGCACTTTTCATAGTGAAATAAGCACCATCCACCCACTGATTAATTTGGTTACTACCTGAGGAATCAGGTGTGAGAAACGTTTTTGCAGTAGACAAAGCTTTGGCTTCCTGTCCGCTGTATGCGACTATCTTATTCACAAAGCTCTTGTAGTCATTCGGGAACATATCGTTGTGGTTGCTATTATAACTATAGAGTCTATCGTACAACGACCAGTAACTCCCCATATCACTATTGTAAATAGGAGTCAAGCTATCACGTAACCAGAGAGTGTAATTGTAATTATATACTGCCGTATTATAGTCATCTAGTAACGTTAACTTCTGAGGGTCAGATATGGAGGGAGCGTTGAAATAATTGCCTACAGTAGCTGGAGTGATAACATCAGCATCAATGTTGTGTAAAGTAATAGTAAATTCACGAGCAGTCGATATTAATCCCAGAACTCCAGAGGCTATTTGTATAACGTCCCCCACAGAATAATTTTTACCTGGTGTTGTTACAGTAACAGAAGTGACGACATTACCTACAACTTTTACTGTGGCTCTAGCACCCTCTCCGTTTCCTGTTTTATTGCTAATAACTACGTTATCGTAAGTACCGTCTTGACAATCTCCCGTAGTATTTGTGCTTGCTACCAATGAAAACATCAAAGAATTTTCTATTTGAAGTAATGGAGCTAACGTTCCTACTATATTAGCTGATTGCAACTTGAAATCACGTTTGGAGGAACTACTACCAAGGTCTCCAGCTGCTATAAACAATTCGTCACCAATTTCATAATTAGATCCAGTAGAGGACAAGAGAAGACTAGTTATCACATTTTCAGAAACCTTAACAGTCGCGACTGCACCACTTCCTACACCTGTTGCTGAACTAATAGATACGTTCTTATAAGTTCCGTTGGTACAGTCTGCTGCAGGATTGGACGTCATGGAGGACATTAAGTTGTTAACGGAACCTGATAATGAATTCACTTTGTCGTGGTATGGTACCACAGCAAGACCGCTAGGTGGATCAGCTTCAGTAGGAGTCATAGATACAGGTGTATTCGCGAAAGCATCTTTACCTATGTAGTTCACCGTACTAGGAAGGCGAGCTGAACTGATATAAGTACATGACTTGAACGCGTCTTCACCAATACTGACAAGCGTAGGGGGTAACATTAGTCTCTCCAAACTAGAGCAATTTCTAAATGCAGCATCTCCGATAACGGTTACACTAGAAGGAAACTTGAAGCTGGTGAGATTGGAACAATTCGCAAAACAATAATCCTCGATAGTATCAATATTCGATCCTCTAAAGAATATTATGTTACTCAGCTTCTGTGAATTGTAGAAGCACCACCTTCCTATGGAAGAAACATTAGGAGGTAATAGAATCTGTTTCATGCTGCATCCTTCAAATGCATAATCTCCTATAGTCTCTAAATTGCTTAAACCAACAGCGTTAAGATTAGTACCAAAGAAAAGATTAGATAGCTGATCACAATAGGAGAATGCTTTATTACCTATTGTTGTCACACCAATATGGATACTCATAGTTACGAGGTTATGACAATTACTAAAAGCTTCGTCTCCTATAGATGTTATAGCAGGATCTACAAAAGCATTGAAATCTCCCGCACTGAAGACTCTACTTAATTCCCATTCATTCAACCAGTATACTACATCTTCTCTTGTAAGTGTTGTCATGTTAAAAGTACTGTCAGGTTTTTTACCGAAAGTGTAATACAGTTCTATTTTCACACCGTTAGGAAGGTTGAAAAGATTGTCTTTTTCACTTAACTCTGTACCAAAAGGTGGACCGAATGTGTCGTACATCCATTTGGAGTATCCTTCGGCATCTGAAGCTGTAGATGGAGTCGTAAGATCACCCAAACTTTGATTAGTAGATGAATTTGAGTAGGTTGGAGTAATAAAGTAATTAATGCTCATAGAGAGAACCGACAGCTTCATACCGTAGAAAGCATTTGCCCCAATAGAAGCAATAGAAGGTGGTAAATTTATGTACGGCACTGTTGCAGCACAAGCAAAAGCATTCTGACCTATCGTAAGTCCTGGTCCAGTGTTAGTATTGAAATATATGGACTCTATTCCCGAGCATCCTGAGAAGCAATATGAGCCAACTATATCTATAGTAGGTGGTATAGTCAGTGTATTCACGGCTGTACAGTTCTGAAAAGTGTAAGGCTGCAAATGTGTGAAAGTAGAGCTAATGGGAAATGTATCTTCTTCTAGCAGAAGAGTCGTACAGCCAGAGAAAGAGTATGGACCAAGCACAGACAAATCAGGGGATAATAATACACCCAATATAGAGGAGCAATTCGCGAAGGAACTACCATCGCTCTGGCTAGACCCTGTTGTTCCAATTTGAGTTACATGCTGTAGGTTTAATAACCCTGATCTCTCCGACCCAATGAAACTAGTGCACCCGCTAAACGCATTGGCACCAATTGTCGTAATATACGAAGGAAAAGTTATGTACTTTAAAGAGGTGCAACCACTAAAAAAGGACGCTGGAATAGAGGCAGAGGCGTCGTAGCCATATTCAAATACAAAATCCTGAATCGTCGTGTTGCCTTCGAATGAGCACGTTGACATATCAATATTCGGGAAATGGACAGTACCTGCAAGAACATTCTGAAAGCTTCCAGTGATCTTTGTGATATTACTAGCAAATGCAAGAGATAGAGACCCAGCATACTGTTTGCAAACACCACCAGCAAAAGGTTCATTGGATGAAATAGCGGCATTGTAACTTTGATAATATGTATCAATGTCTGTTGCACTTGCTTCGTCTGTAGTTCCCGTTGTCACTGTATCCCATAGATGATAAAATTGGAATTGGTATATAGCCTGTAGATTCTTCAGTATTGGAGCTGGAATAGCCTGATTGTTCACTACTGGAGTATAGTAATCCTTATTACTCTTATATGAGGATGCCCATGATTGTATTTCTTTCTCTCCATAATTTATGTGTACATATTTGAGTAGCCACAACTGAGGTGCTCTTACAGAACCGCTATGTTTGTATTCCCAATTATCTAGTGCAGATGAATCAGCGTTATCAATCATTTGATTAACTGTGTATGTATTTCCTGGGATTCCTGATCCTGTAGAAATCCAATAGGCGAATTCAGCTAATAAGGTGTTCTTGTAGAACTGACCAATCTGATCGAATAAAGTAGAATTAAGGGTAGTATCTGCAGTGTACTCTTGTGCAAAGGGTACACCAGGAGGTTCATTATCACATTTAAAACCGAAAGCTAGTTCATATTTGTCAGGTACCGTATCAGTGTTAGAGTACACATAATCCCATCCATAATATTTGAATGCATCTACGTCCACTTCGAAAATCAGGTTACTTCCTCCAGAGTGGTGAGTTTTAGAATAAAAGGCAGGGGAAATAGCTACAATTCCTAGAGATGCACAGTTGTAGAAGGCTCCGTTTCCTAAGTTATGAACGTCCGAGGTATCTAGTCCAGTTAGGTTAACATCACAAAGGCACATATTGTAGTAGAAAGCGAATCTTCCTATTGATGTTACATTCTCCAAGTTTATACTTTGGAGGTAAGAGCAATAGCAAAATGCACCATCATCTATTACTATTTTTGCTGCAGGAGGAAACGATACATTAACTAGATTGCTCTTGTAAAAAGCACCTTTCCCTATAGTTAACTCTGTTGTTCCAGTGATGTTTAAAATATTTAAATTATTATTTACTGTATTATTAAAGTTATCTGCTATGTAACTGAAGAAATTATCCGGAATGACCTTAAATCCCGTCAAAGTCAATTCTACTACATCTGCGTCTGGCCACAGATTAGAATTCATAAAACCTTCAAAATCCGAGTATGAGAGTGTCGTGCTTCCATTTGTGCTGGCAGAAATCTCTAAATAGCTGTACGTGGAAGAGGTATCACTAGATGACATTTTCAAATATTTCGCTTGCAAAGATGTTAAATATTATATTGTACAATAAGATACCTTTATACAATATACTTACAAATTCTTCTGATGTGCATAACCATGAGAAGTTACGACATGACTACTTATATAATTGTGCACCAGCTATAGAGTTTAACTTTAATTACAGTTGCTGTAATGCTTGTATCGACTTCATTATAACATAATATAGAACTCCAAATAATACACTATTCAGTATATAGCCAGATATATTAGGGTTACCGAGGTCATTGTGTAAAGAAGGAAGAAGGTAAAGCACTTTCATGCGAACAACTGGTAGTTGATACAAGAAATACAGTAGTACTAATATAATAGGAGTTTGCATCTCATCGTACATAGTCTCAAAAGGATCCTTACTAATGCTTTTATTTAACAGTCTGCTGTTTATTATACCTTGGTCGCTATCGTCTATGTAATCTGGAACATTATCCTCCGGTGAAGGTAAAGGCACATAATTAGCTTTAGTTTGCTCATCCTGAAATTGTGACGTCGTTGTTGGTATATCTCTCGAAGGTAGAGCTGTAGCTCCTCCTGCACTAGCTTGCTGCAGGCCTGTAACTAGTTCATTCATTATTCTTTGTTCACGGATAGCCGTATTATTACCTTCCCCTTGACTAGGAAGAGTTTGAGCTGGGGCCATGTTATTTGGGTCATAGGTAGTAGCCGATTCGCTTACTGTATTTGGTGTGTATCCTGGTTGAGTACTCATAGATGGAATAACGTTACCTGCATTACCAGGGTCACTCATACTTAGTGATATATTCCCTTGTGACCCTCCTCCCATTCCTCCTTGATCTGAAGGAAGATCATCTATATTTGTAGTATCCATATTTTTATTAGATTCTATGTATTTACACTATAAAGCATAGATAGATAGATTATGTATCGCCAGAACGCGTTAAATAACATTCGTAATTTAGTTTGAAGTATTTACTGTGCTTGTATTTATCTCTACCTTTATTTTGCTACTGTCACAGGGAGAGGAAAATGCCTTATACATGAAACATCCTTCCCCGTATTTGTAGACCTTATCAGATAATGATGACATATCGGGTGATACAAATTTGTTGCAGTTACTCTCAGTTGTTTTGTTTTCATCTGAAGAACACGGTTTTCTCCTAAACAGAGAGGCTGCACCCAATCCTAATATTATAGAAATTAGGGCCTTACCTGATTCTGTTTCCATGAACCTTCTTATTGAGTTAAAAGCAGACATTCCTGTTCACTCTTGGTACTTATATTTACTCTATATTTAATTAAATTAAACTTGTATAGGTAACTGTTCCGCTGATGGTGTGCATTCTACTCTTGCAGACTCAAGAGTGAAGCAATTACTTCCTTTATCTTCAAATTGAAACTTTTCTTTGTTATCCTCAGTGGGAAAAATGGTTATGTAATTGTATTCAGGTCCGGATATGTAGATAAAAATTAACCCAACAAAAAAGCTGATTAGAAAGTAACGAACATTAATATATCTAAGCATCTCTATCTAGTTTAACGATCTTAGAGTGTATATATATATACTTCACATAAACATCTCACATAGGAAGGCAGTTTACTCTACTGACAAATCTGCAGTAGGCTCCTCCTCGTCAACATCCATTATATTCTTATTATTTTCATCTTCCATAAAGGAGGTGGCTATTTCGATGGGGGATGAAGAAAAAGTTGCTACAGGACCACTATCACTAAATGGTGCTGGTGGATCTGATTCCTTGTATCCGGATTCCGTTCTGACATCTGAAGCGGGCATAACACAGGTGGTTGAGGTAGATTTATTCTTTTGGTTAGAAAATGCCGAGTTTCTTTCACACTCTTGCTCCTTCATGGCTAGAAGTTTAGTCATCTGGTTAACTACTCCAAGTAATGTAGTATTTAGTTCTAAGATGTAGTTTTGTTGTGAATTTAAAGTAGTAGTGAGCATATCTATTTTCAACTGGTATCCACTAAGTACAGATTGAAGATCATTCTCTAACGGGTCTATCATATTATTCTTAATTTCTCTTTGCATGGGCTCAACGACTTCTAATTGTATTTGATCAAGAAGAGAAGGAGTCATTTCGTTTCCTCTGGGCCTTGATATCATATTATGAGTTTCATCTAATTTAGAAGATATATCTTGAAACAACTTGTCGTGTTCTTCCAACTTTATATGGTGCTGATGCAAAATTGTCATTGGTGTTGTCGGTACGCTCTGAACTTCGGGATTAGAAGGAGCGGGGGGAGGTTGATTTTGTTCAACCATCCTCTGTGGTACCGGTTGAGGTTGTCCTCTTCTTCTCCTAGCTGCAGCTAAACCTGCCGCACCACTCATATTATATGTACTTTCAGATAAGTATCAAAAATCTTATTTATATATTTTACTTATGAGGAATTTGTTTATATACATTTTCCTATTAAATTATCTTCTTTTTATGTATGATCTGTGAAATGCCATCTGTTCCTAATGATGTAGAATTGTACGCTGAGGTAAAGAAAGATATATACCGAAAGTATCCAGTTCATAGTGCATATAGAAGTGGACATTTAGTTAGAGAATATAAAGATCGATACGCAAAAAAACACGGTAAAGGTAAGTCCCCTTATAACGGTGATAAATCACGAACTGTAGGTCTCAAACGATGGTTCGCTGAGAAGTGGTCTAATCAAAGAGGAGAATCTGGTTACAAGTACAAAAGCGACGTGTACAGGCCTACGGTGAAAGTGACAGAGGATACTCCTGTATTACTAGATGAGCTAACAGAGGAAGAAATAGAGAGAAGTAGAAGAGAAAAATACAGCAAGGGTAGAGTACATAGATTTAAAAATCGTAAAACAGTAAAGAAAGGAGGAAGCAGAAAAACTAGGATTTCCAATCATAGTAGTACTATTCAACCTTCTAGGAGCAGCGATGGGAAAATTCACTTCCTTGACTATCCGGGATTTTGCCCAAATTTGACACCAAGAGAGATATTCCGTCTGGGAAGTTTCGGTGGAACGTATTGGCGTCCTATAAAATCAATGTATTACAAAAGGACATTGAGAAACAAGCACAAAGTTTATCCATCCTCATGGTGGGCAAATATTCCCGAAAGTTTCCTTTCGCATTCATCATGTGACATAAACGTAAATAAGTATAAAGTAAGAGTTGGAACCAGCTTGGATTACTGGGAAGAGAAAGGATGGGTTAATCCTTCTCATCCTTATGGGTGGGTACAGTGGTACTGCGATTTCTACTCGGGTAAAAGGAGCTCAGACGACAAAAGGCAAATAGATAGGTGGTCCAAAATAGCAGGACCGAAAGGAAGATTCTTTAGGTACCTTGTAACCTTAGTAAAAGATAAAGGAGGAGAATGGAACGACGAGAGTATTAGTCCCAAAATAAGACAAACTCTTCAACATTGGGCATACACTTTGAATAAGAAGGATTTTGAGAAAGAAGAACAAAGAAGAAAAGGAGAAAAGAGATGAAGGGAGTAAGAAGTTTATAGCATTTTGATTTTCAATTGTTATTACACCATTGAAGATTTATATCCTCAAGGGTGTAAAGTAATAGATATATTAGTTACGTTTATATTTTATGCTTGTGTTTGTTTTTCTATGCATATATAGTGGTTGTCGAATTGATGCCATTACTCGTTTCCTCCTCCACAACGGATGATGATTCTACCTTATCATTATTTATCTTATCTGTTATTTCTTTAGCTTCTTCCTTTTCCAAAAATTCTTTCCAAGATTTCTTAGTTCCTCCATCATATGCGAACGCGAAGTCACTATCTATTAACCATTGATTCACCGTGCAGCCACTTACGTCATCACAATCAATCTCTATAAGTAAACGACCATATTTATCAAAATCACCGCACTTTAAAGTTACCATCTTATCTAGTATCTTTTCTCGTAAACTATCTCTTACTTTGTAACCATACGTCTTCTCTGTGTCACACCTAGTTCTAATTTCTGGAGTGTCTACCCCTGTCAACCTACAATTCCATTTATATAAAGTGTCGTGCAAAGGAAATACAACTTTTATCGTGTCCCCGTCGTACACAGAAACAACTTTCGCGATTATCTTCTGATTTTCAAAAGAAAATTCTTTGACACTCTCATCTACCGTACTCCAATCTACGACACTCATACTTTATGGTTTATTTTCGAGATTGGTGCAATGTCTATGAAAGTATTACTTATTTGTCTCTATATACTATTCTACGCAATCATCTTCATTTTTATTTGCGAGTGATGCTCATAGCCAAGTACCTCGAAGTCATCTATTACATAGGATCCAATATCCTCCCTTACGCTCTTAATTTCTACAGTAGGGAAAGGGTACGGTTCCCTTTGAACTTGTTCTTTCATATTCTCAATATGGTCCTCGTAAATATGACAATTACCCATATAGTAGACAAGCTCATGTGCCTCAAGACCACAATGTTTAGCTATAAGGTGAGTTAAGAAACTATAGGATGCTATATTAAAAGGTTGACCTAATGCTGTATCTACACTTCTCTGGTAAAGAGAACAAGAAAGTTTGTTGCCATTGGTCACATTGAATTGAAAAAGAACATGACAAGGAGGAAGAACACCCTTATCTATTTGACAAGGATTCCACGCACTAACCACTAATCTTCTTGAAGACCTTTTTTGTGGATCCTTCAAGCAATCAATTACATTTTGAAGTTGGTCTACACCGTATCCACTGTAATTCTCGTTGCATGAACTATATGGTGCATTGAAGTGTCTCCACTGGAACCCATAAATTGGTCCCAAGTCCCCGTCTATATAGTGTGACAAACCTACGGACCTCATAAATTCGGGACTGCTATTTCCATCCCATATATGCACGTTCTGGTTGTTTAAAATTTTATTGTCTGTATCACCATTCACAAACCATAGTAGTTCCTTTAAGCATGTTTTCCAAGCTGTTTTTTTTGTAGTAAGAATCGGGACAGTACCGTTAGCAAGAGAGAAATGCATAGCACTTCCGAAAACACTTTTGGTTTTTCCGTTCCTCCCCTCTTCTAGTGATCCATGTTCGATAATGTCGGTAAGTAGATTTAAGTATTGGTACTCCTCGTGATATTTCCCTTCCTCCCCTCTTTTCCTTTTATTTGCGTCTACTAAACTCTTTAGCATTTTCGATAATACTATCTCTCTCGCATAAGTTATATTTATCAGATCAACAGTTAGTTTTATATCTTTTCCTATAATATATTGACAAACATAAAGAAACAGTTATGGAACAAGCCGAAGGAGAACCACTTGGATTTTTCCAATATGTTTTCAAGTTTGATAGTGATGAAAAAGCGGTGATGATGAACATTATACAGCATACTCTTTTAGCAATTGTACCTATCGTCGTTTTGTTAAAATTAGTGAAAGCTTATGTTCCAGAAGCTGATGAGGACAAAGATAACTTCATGATTTTATTTGAAATAGTTGCTCAACTATGTTTCATGTTCATTTCATTCTATTTCATATTGAGAATGATTTCTTTTATACCTACCTATAGCGAGGTTAAGTACCCAAAAATTCATGTACTCAGCATGATTTTACCAGTTCTTCTTATCACTTTGACGATGCAAACAAAATTAGGAGACAAAGTGCAAATACTGGTAGATCGTGTATCAGAATTATACTATGGAAAAGAGGAGAAGAAGTCGAGCAAGAAGGCTCAAGTAAGAGTGTCGCAACCACTTTCTCCTCAGCTCTCTGCCCCTCCTTCAGTCCAAACTATGGGGCTTCCATCACCACAAATGACAAATAACAAGAGTATGACTAACGAACATTCTATTAATCCTCAAATGGCAACTCAAAGTGCTCCTAACTTTAACAGCATGTACGGTGGTCCTACCACACCTCTACAAAACGCTTCTACGCCTGGTGACTTCGATTCATATGAGCCTATGGCAGCTAACGATTCTGGTTTCGGCAGCTTATACTAAGAAAGTAATAATACTATAGTGTTGAGATGACTCTGCGTACAGATTATGAGAAAATAGAAAATATTTAGTACTAAAATGTCATTTTCGCATGAGATTTAGCTACGACAAGGAAGATTAAACATAATTTTATTTACTAAAGATTAAGTTAATAAAATTAAAAATTTCTTCCTATAAAGATCTCATCAAAAGTTATAAATTATACTCTTATATAAAAGATTAACTTAGGGCAATCATCAACATTATTTACATATACTCTACTGCATCGAGCATATTTGTCATGATTTCGGAATACTTCCACAAAGATTATAGCAACCAGTATAATTTAATCCAGTACTCTATCTCCTTCATAGCAGGATTCTGTATTACCTATTTTGTCCATTCTGGAAACAGCGGTAAAAAGAAACTAGTCTTGCAGTGGGATGAGTATTGTTATCACATACACCATTGGATTAGCTTCCTTATAATCATAGGAATATTGCATTACATTTGTGAGATTTCTAGTCATATGAAATTAATAATGTATAGCTTCTTATTCGGGGTTGTGTGCGAAGACCTCATGTTCAAAAATTTACTTAAGATAAAGTCGAAATGCAAAATAAATATGATGTAAATTACCTTCTTCTCAATAATTTCGTGACAAAAGTAAATACAAGATAATATTAAGTAGATTGAGGTAAAATAGTATAAATATTATATTTATATTTTCTAAAATACAGAAAAGTATGAACGATTATGGAAAAGATATTAGAAGATGCTCTATTTGTAACAAGAGTATAGAGGATACACCATCATCATATAAAGAATGTAAAAAATGTACTGATGAGAAAACAAAAAGTAAAGAAAAAAGTGACAATGAAAACGACAATGAAAGTAACAATGAAAATGAAGAAGAAAAACGCGTTAAAAAGAAAAAGCATCAAAAAAAAGAATATTTAGCAACCTTAGCAGGATTAGTGTCAAAAGAATACGTAGATGCCGATGAATTTAGGGAGATTGTAAAGAGGAACGCAAAGTGTGATGAAAAAATATCTTGGACATTACGACAAGAATTTTTATTGAAAGAAATAGGAGAAAAATCATTGTGCTATTACTTACTTCATAGAGATGAATCAATTAGATTTAAAAAAGCATACGACATATCCATGATGTATATATTCACACAAACTATGATCGCTAGTGTATTGATGTTTATTGCTTCTGGATTTCAAGGAGCATCACAGCAATCTTATGAATCTAACAAGGATGAGGAAAGTATACCGTACATTTTTGTTCTACCGCTCGCTTCAGGTATGATAAACTTAGGAATTGCTTTTCAGCAGAAAGTTTTAGAGTTCAAGCAACCCGAACGTTTTATGATAGAACACGAAACTACATCAAGAGTATTCAGAGGTATATACGATGATATTAGGAAAGAATTACTTCTTGAACGGAAAGATAGAGCAAATATGCCCGGATTCTTAAATGTAACATATGATCGTTATATATCAGAAAAGAAGAAGGCTCCCTTCATATCAAAAATCGGATATGAGACATTCAGGTCTCGTCATTTGTGTAGTGAAGGTGAATTTGGGGTGATCGATGAAGAGAAGAATTCAATATATAATTTACTTAAGTTACTTAAGTGTTGTTGTTGGAACACAAAAGAAGAAGACTATTCATACAACAATAGAAGATATGACCATAACAACAGAGACTATTTTGGAGGTTATATGATAGATGAAAATGGATCCGAGGAAGAAAAGAAAAATAAAGTAAAAATTTTGAAAAAGCAAATCATGAATAGTTTGCCTGAGGATATTATTGGTTTTAAATTGTTAAATATAAACGAAATGGATATTGAGTTTTCTAAACAGAAAGAACAATACGAAATGAATTGGGAATTAGAATATTTAAAGAAGAAAATGAAAGAAAAATTAAAAAAAGTAGATAAAATAGTACGTAATGAACTTGACGAAGAACACTACTCTGATAACGATAGCGTAGATTTAATAAGAGATGAAAATCAAGATAATAAAGTGAGTGAATTTGTTTCCGGTTTTAAGAGTATATATGAACGCTATCCTACTAAAGATGAAGTAGAGGATAATCTTGAAATGAATATTAGTGAGGATAGATTAAATTATGAAATAAGAAAAAACGATATCAGAGATAATGAAATAAGGAATATTGATATAATAAAAAGTAATACAAGAATTACAAGAATCAATGATGTACTATTGAACGAAGAAATTATAGATAATATAGAAAATGTTTGATATGTAAACATTAAATAATGGAATCATCAATCATCTTCTCTGGCGTCTTGCGGTTCTCCTCATCTTTTTTAACCTCTCGGATCTACGTAATTTCAATGTTTTCTTTTTAGTTTTTTCTTTTACAGTTTTGTTTCTAGAGGGGCGGAAATGCTTGTTCCACTTTAATGCTCTTAAAAACTTCAATTGCCTCTTCGCTTCCTCTTTGTCAGAACACTTTGCAAAAGTCCTAGTTTTACTTTTAACGGAGTAACAGTCGCGATATCTGACCTTCCTAATTTTATATGGCATGAAAGTCAAGTGTGCAATAAATGATATAATCCTTTATTTACTATATTCTTATATGATATGATATTATATAAGAATAACTAAATGGATGAAATACTAGAAAACGCAGATGAAGAAACAATAGCGTTGCTTCATGCATTAGACAATGATAACAATTCGAATATTGTGAAATTATCAAATAGCATTATTAAATCATTGAAGAACAATTTCCTTCAGGAATTGCAGCTATCTAGGGAAGAGTTAAAACTAATGCACATTAAACTTAAAGAATATCGTGTAGTCGATGACCTCACAGACTTGAAGATTGGATGCTACCTTAGGTGGATTCCACTTAGTAATCCAGATTACATCAACTTAACAAATGGGGCTTTCGTTACTGACTATAAGTTCTGCACATCTGGAACAATAATTACTTGTAGAAATCGAAATAATCGATATATACAAATAAAATTTGATGAAAATATGATTTTCCAAAAAATTACTCCCCAAGAGAAGGTCATTCTCTCGGTTCTTGATTATCTAAAGTCTTAGACTACTTCATAATTTTGATGATCTCGTGCTCTTTTTCGTTTTCATAATTTTCATTGAGCTTCCCTTTCTTTTCGGACTTGACACTTTCTTTGTTACGTTGTTACTGGTTGTCCTCTTTCTCATCATTCTCAGTTCGTTTTTTCGTACTAGGTTATCAATGATTCTCTTACCAGGTGACAATTTCTTTCCTGACACGCATACACATAATTGCGTGGCTAGAATTTTTTCACCTAATTCTTTTAATGATTCTTCCTTTGATTTAGGTACACCATAGTAAGCAACCAACTTCTTATAATCTGAATCTACTATTTCCATTACAGAAATCCTAAATTATTCATGAGATAGACCTAGTTAATGTATGTTCATATTTAATTTTGTTAGTTCGTAATCCACTCCTCATAACTCTACCCTAAATTATAATATGTAGATATAGTACACTGTGTCAATTATATTTGCTCGATACCAATGTCCATAACTACCATAGATAATCTCAATCAAAAATCCAAGAATATACCTCCTAAAGTGGTTGTTTTTGATTTGGACGAAACGTTAGGTTACTTCTGTCAGGTTGGCACATTTCTAGACTGCTTATCTAGTTGTTCTCTAATTAGAAATAACGCAGAGAGAATGTTCGATACAAGAAACTTCTTCTCAATTCTTAAAATATTCCCAGAAATAATAAGACCTAAAATTTTCGCAGTTTTGAAGCTTCTTAAAGATAAGAAGGAGGAAGGTTTACTTAATGACGTTCTCGTCTACACAAATAACAATGGAGGACGAAAGTGGGTTGACTCACTTGTAGCCTTCTTTAATTATAAATTGAAATCTCCTGTCATTGGCAATGTAATTCACGCATTCAAAATAAATGGAGAAATTGTTGAACCAACACGCACATCTCATGACAAATCGATGGGGGATTTTCTGAATTTCACTCAATTTCCTAGTAATGTAGAAGTATGCTTCATTGATGATCTACACCATCCTCAAATGTTCCATGACAATGTGCTATACATTCGTATCAAACCTTATGTTCATGTTCTACCATGGAGTGATATGGTACGTCGCTTCTTCTCCAGTAATCATATAACACACAATATTTTGTCATTATCCGAATCTGAAATATCAAAATCCAAAAGAGAAATAAGTGCCTTGTTAGAACATTGCGACGTAACTGGAGAAGTAAAAGATAAAGAAGACCTAGAAATAGACAAGATAATAACTAAAAGAGTTTACGAGGTGCTTACAGATTTCCTGGTTAGATAAATAATAAATATTGTATTAAGTACTATGTAGGTGTAGGCCTTCGCTAGCTTATAGCTTAGATGATCCCTCTCTCCCTAATACTTTACCTTTACTACTTTCACTAAATTCGTGAACATATCTCCTAGTATACCGAATGTTACAGAATGTAGAGTTGACGAGGCAAACAAAAATAAAGCAGAGGAGAACACAATCTTTCTGTCAAAGGGAGTGAAAGAGTTATCCTTGTATAAAGGATTGAAACGTACCATCAAAAAGATGATAATGTAATACTTTATGACTTCATCTAGCAGTACTAAGTACGAAGGGTCGTAGTATTTCAAACCAATATAAGCCATAAAATATAGTACGTAGGATGAGTACAGCATGAAATAAAATACAGTCTCGTGAAGATTAGCCATTATATATCGAAAAGTAATGTTAAATTGTTAAATTTTATGTATACTTTAGATGCATATAATATATGATTGTATTATATACATACCTTGTTAATTTTCATTTTATCAAATTATATTTATTTATCATATTACAAATACTCAAAGAAAATGGGTAGAAGACGAAAAGAAATAAGTAACAGCGATAGAAGCACACTCGTAAATTACCATAGACATTCTGGATCTATTGTTGGTGCAAGGCCAAGAAATATTGTAAGTGCTCTTACTCGTAAAGCTACTAGAGCTCGTTGGGGTGTGGCCGAGCAAGAAGCGAAAGAATTAAAGGAAAGTGAAAAATTACCTACATACGAATTCGATCAAAGCTTCTACGATGCACAAACAGGTGAGGTAGTAATCTCAATGAGAAATAAAGAGTTTAATTCCTTTTCGCAGGAGAACCATGAAACAATAAACATCATCGAATTGACTAATTTAGAGTCCGAAGCTACTAATGTAGGAATTTACCCTGCAGAGATGACTTTCACTACTGGTAATAATGAAATATTTTACCCGAAGGGAGCTATGGCATCCAGTGTAGACACAATACTACCAATGTTTTCAAAGTTTCACTTGTCTACCTCCATTGAGGAAGGTATGGCGGTAGTAAGTAGTAGCCCATCGCTAGCTCACAACGAGAGAGTTGCATTTAGAGCAGTGGGTATGTTTTCTCATGGTTCCTCTTATGCAGCTATTCAAAATTCAGCTAACGATAATGGAACCTACTCTTATTTTGCCTTCACCTATGTGATACCAAGTGATTTCGTGTATAAGGCCGATTACAGGATGATGGGATCTTACGATTCCTCTTCGAAAGTTATCTCTATTTCTTTAAAGAATATTGGCACACTTCCCTCTCAAGAGGCAAATAGCTACTGTTGGATGAACTTATTCGAAGTTACTGACAATGTAGAAGATTCTAATACTATACAAAACTTACCAGCAGGAACCGCTCTAACTACCTACCGAAATGGCGAGGTAGTTACAGTGTACCCAAAGAGCATAGCTAATTACGGTATTACGCTAAATGAAAGTAGCGTAACATCCATATCAAACAGTAACATTACATACACCGTGTTCTTTGGTCTTAAGAGCGGTGGTTCCTCTTACGCTCGCTTTTCTCCTGCTCTAGCTGCAGGAGATGAAATAACTTTTTCGTTTGTCGGATCCAACTTCGTTGCAGGTTCTAAGTACATTCTCACTTCAGATGAAATTCTTTACCACGGAACCTCCCGACCAGGTGATACATTGGAAATAGTCGACGACTATCATACTCCAAGCAACAATTACTTTCTGTGGGAAGCAGGCAGCGATTCAAACTAATACCCTTGTTTTATGTGTAAACACATAGTCAAGTGGAGATAATGAAGACAAAATAAATGGAGATGAGATGATGCTTAAAATTGAATTCTAATGATGATGAGGATTATCATTAGAATATAAATATATATACGTTTTTATACTATGATATTACAAGTCGTTTTCTTTACTATTGTATTTATATCAGTAATATTCGTAGACTTGTATATATCCAAACATATCATAAAAGAGGAAGAATATGACTTTTTAAATATTATAGAGATGGACCATAACGATACTATAGTATTGATGGTGGACACTAGCACTAACTATACTATAATCATAAACGAGAATAAGGAAATAGAAAATAAATTAGAATTATTGCACTATCCTATGTGATAGGCGAAAGGATTGATAAGAAATCACCTTACGTACTTTCCAACTCTAGCAAATGAGTCTATAATGAATATGATAAAAATACCTAGAAAGAAATAAAGAATAATTTCCTCAGTGGAATTCTCATTTTTATTGTTTTTGTGTTCTTCCAGCATATATATTATTTGATGCAACTTATCCAACAGTTCATCTCTGTTTGCACCTCCAGGTGATAAATCATCTGAACTTTGATTATAGTAGGGAATATATTGTTGTTGGTACTGTTTTCCATAGGTACCTGGTAATTGAGAAAAGTTTTCTGCTCCTGCTGCCCGAGCTCCTTTATTTATAGAATGATCCTCTGTAATAGAAGAAGGAAGAAGAGGGTGTGTACTATCCTTCCCATTATTTAATTTCTCTGCAGATGCTGAATGAGGAGGTAGTAATGGTGTGAATTTGCCCATTTTGCTATCATCAGATGAATCCTCTTCTTCTTCATTGTTTAACCAATTATCCATTGTGTCGGAAGAATCAGCTGCACTGCATTTTGTGCTTTGGTTTATAGCGTTCATCATAGCCTCTAATTTAGGATTATTACTTAAGGAGCTTTGATTATCTCTTCGTTTCAATGTTTTATTTCTTTGACGTTTTTGTTGTATGGCATTTTGTTTATTTATAGGAGGTACGTCATCATCCTTTCCGAAAGGGGCGGCATAACTTGCTAAAGAAGACATTCTATTCCAAATATCACTTATACAAAAGACAGATTATATTTTGCTAATTTCATTCTTTATTTATTTCGTTATAATATATATATAAATACAAATAGGTATCTTCTCTTGCATAAGTATTTGAATATGTCATTCAAGTTTTTAGGAAAGTTATTAGTAATAGCAGCAATATTTATAATAGGTCACCACAATTTTTACGCTGGTATAGCTTTAGTTTTGTGCATTATTCTTCTTGACAGAAACTCCCCTCTCATTGAGGGAATGGATAACAAAGAAGACGGTGGTGCAGATTCTGATTCTAAATCAGACGGAGATTCTAAATCATCAGCTCAAGCAGTACCATCGTTTAAAAGCAACGGAGTAGCTGCTATTGGGAAATCACAAGATGCCACAAGCACTTCCAAGGTGGCAAACCAAGGTAAGGGACAACAGCAAGCGAATAGCATATGTGATGATTGCATTGGAGATGGTGATTTACCTGAGCATTGCTCAAAGTGTCCTTGCAATGGCACTCCTTGCAAAGACAGCAATTTATCCGATGTAGATGATTTCAAGTCTAAGTATTGCGTGCACGGGAAGCTTATGAAGGATGATAAGGAGATAAGTGTTGATGATATTTCCTCTGCTTTCCCAGAAGTAAAATATGTTGACGAGAATGACAAATGCAATGTGTGCTCTGATGACTGCAAATTTGACATAGTTCATTCTAACGAACAATTACACACAGAGGAAAACATTCGGTCTAGCGATTCCAACAAGGTCCAAGTTGACCATAAAAAGGCTGTAACTACAGAAGAAGCTCCAGAAGCGTACTAATAGAAAAGTGATATCTTAAATCAATCTATCTTCATTATGTATTATATTTTAGTACAATAGTATATACTGAAGTCTATAAATTTCAATACACAATATCATGTTACGGAACAAATTATACGTTTGTGCTCTCCTCGTTGTAGTTTGTGTTCTTTTCTACAAAAACTACTCATTTACCTCTGCCTCTGAAGGTAACAGAGAAGGGTTCACGGAGTTGTTGTATAGTAAAGTCAGACCTCATGCTAGATCTGCCAGATTCATCTATGAGGAGACTCTGGAAAAGGCTTTGAAACACCTAGATAGAATAATGTACAATCTAGGGAAAAGATAACAATCATTAAACGTTCACTTTCTTTATACACGCTACCTATCTTTATTTTCGAGTTATATATTATATTGTTGGATATCTAGAACTTCGTCAAGTTGTACTATTATATCTACTATCTCATAATGAGTATAAACAAAGATATGTTTTCGAATCTTTTGAATGATATGAATGACATGGTCAATAAATTAAACAGGAACACTTTCTTTGCTGGATTTATTATGATAATTCTCAACATTGGATCAAGACACGTTGACCTGAATCTAGGTGAATCTGTAGAAATGTTTATAAAAAGAAACATTACGAGAGAAATTCTAATCTTTGCAATTTTCTGGATGGGAACAAGAGACATAATCACTGCTCTTATTTTGACAATTGTATTCGTTGTTATTACCCAATTTTTCATGAATACTAGTAGCTCTATGTGCATGCTGTCAGAAGAATATAGAAGATTGAAAATCGATACCAATTTAGATGGTATCATATCAGATGAAGAAATAAACAAAGCTATGTTGACATTAGAAAGAGCAAAAAAGCAGAAAGAGAACCAGAGAAACATTGATTTAGTGAATTATTATCATTCCACATAATATGATCCTGCTACTCTAAAATGAGCGAAAATATAGATGGTGGAGTGTAGTTAGCATAAATTTTTATAGCACAATAATATATACTTACTGTGCTATACAATAATATTGTGTAACGGGTAAACTAGTTATTACCTTATTAGCAGTAATTTACTTCCTATACATAATATAAAGCATGAACTCTAAAGATAAAATAGATGATATATCTTTCCATGTACCACAAATACGGAATAGTAAACTGATTATACACATGAATGGCAAAGAACTTGCAGGGGAAGAACTATTTAATGATAAGAGATTCTTGCCTCCTATGCTTAACCCTAAACCATATGAGTCCTATTCAAATATTTGGTTTATTCCGAATGTAAAACTGACAAGTGATATGTTTCCTTCAGATATGAGCATTGAGGACAAACGAAAAATATTCATTATAGAAAGCAGATTTGTTACGTTCTTCCAAGCAGTGAGGAAGACAGGCAAATATCAAGTTCTTTCAAGAGCTGATAGTGAAGCTGAAGGAATACCCGAAAGCAACATTAACTTTATTTTGAAAATAATATTTCATACTGACGAACCATTCTACTATGACGCAAACGCTTACAAAATAATAAAGTTCGAATGGCAAGGTAAATTCTTCATTTCACGTACACAGCGAGAAAGACGTGTTCACTATATAAAGATGGATGGAAGGAGGACAACCCATAAATCCCCAATAAATGTATCAAGCAGAGACAATTACAATGTGAGTATAAACCTATACTTAAAAAAGGGGGCTCATTCGAAAGTATCCTCGTTAGACAACGTTAAGCTGTCATGCGATCAACGAAAGGAAGAAATATGGAATAAATGGGACACTCTCATGAGAGTAGGATACAAGGACAAAATAAGTGAAGTCAATAAGCAAATACAGGAAAGGAGAAATAATAAACCTATGGAAATAGATAAGGAAGAAATGACAAAACACGATCAGAAAATAAAGGATCTTATCAGCAAACGGAAATCAATTATTCAAGAGAAAGATGCATACATAAGAAATCAAGAAATTAAGAACAAAAGGAAGAAAAGAAAATCTCCGAAACCGAAAATGTTGCAATCCAGAACTTATTATACGACTGCTAGAACAATTGACGGAATAAACAAGCGTAATGAAGGTAAAGTAAAGATGAAAAGCTCCGATTTACCTGAGGCTATTCCTGTACTTGAGACCTTGCCCGATGACATAGAGGATAAAGAGGAGACAAAAGGAGGTGGACGATGGAAGACCTTGAAAAGGAAACGTGGAAAGAAAAAAGTACCTCCACTAAATTTCACTATGAAACGTAAGGTAAAATAGAAAGAAGTATGATAAAATTCTAAGAGTGACGATACCCTAAGTTAGTACAACAAAGTATAAAGGGTATAAAGGACAATAACTTTTACATATTTCAGGGAATGTACAAAATGTAAATATAATGCATAACAAGTAGATATGAATTATACTGTAAAGATAGAAATAATGTTCGTCATTATTATGTGATTTTTCATAGATTCTTCATAGTTTATGAGGACAAGAGTCACAAGGATCGGTATAACATTTATTCATTTCTTTGTGAGCAATGTATTCTTCTTTTTGCTTTCTTATTTTATCAAGGCAGGATTGGCTTTGGCTCTTGCTCTTATCAGATAATTCGCAGTTGCATCCATCACAAGGAGAAGCCTTTGCTGAGCCCACAGCGTAACCAACACTGGCACCTAGTGCTGCACCTACCGCGGCAGAAGTTAGAGCTTTCTTAGACTCTTTGTTCATTATAATTGAGAGTAGTGTAGATTGAAATTATTTTATAGGTAATTCAATTCAATTTATTATATTATATACTAAATAATATAATAATTTTGTATAAAAGAATCAATAGCAGTAGTCACAACTGAGTAATACATTGTATTGATTAGTTGACAGTTCTGTTACCTCCTCTTTCATTCAGATAATCCACCTGCTCTTGAGTGATGCAAGCACACCCAGAACTACTGGAGTAGGTAGAAGGGCAGCACTCAGGAGTGAAATCATTTTCAGCAAACATGTCCATCTGACCTTTTGGGAGTGGGACGGGTGTTCCAGTATGAGACTCATACTTAGATTGAGTAGTAGTATAGCCCATACTTGCAGCGTAATCATTAGCTTTGGATACCCAGCTGTTGTAGTTTTCGTCACCAACAACGACATTAATAGCACTACCAGCGAGAGCCATACCTTCTTTAATACTGATCTTGCTGCAAGAACAGAAGAGGTGGCTACATAGGATTACACCAACGGCGATACAAAGAATAATAATCTCCAACCTACATTTCATTCCGAACATCGAAAGTTCCATAATTATATCTTTATTAATACTTTCTAAAACACAAAGATATATAGTTTACAGTATCTTTATTTATACATAAAGGATAGAGTAAAATTATTCCTGCATTATCTTTATTAAGGTAATTCTGGAGGAGTGCTAGTATGTTGATGAAGTACTTGAGTTGATACAATTATTACTAAAATTAAGGGAATCAGAATTACTAAAAACATAATAATAAGAGGAATAGCTGGAATGAGGCCTAATTCGAAAGGTATAAATAGTAACGCAATGATTATTCCAGCCAAAGATCCGAGAATAGCTATTGACATTTCCACCATAGCTCCCATTGCAGCTTGTAGTGTGTATACGGTCCCAAGCATCGTATATATGGAAGATACCATAACTCCTTGTGCTTTATTCACTATGTCCTTTAGTTTTATGATTATGTGTTGGAATACAACCAGGAAATTCAATATTTTCTCCATAACAGTCTTACTCACACCTGCAATACTAGTCCTCAATGAATTCATTAACTCTCTTAATTTGTTCACCGATTCTACAATTAAGTTCAGCGTGTTCTGAATGACGCTTACTAAATAATAAACTGGTGATAGGAAGGTAGACACAATACTAGATAAAATACCTTGGATACAGAATTGAAAATTTAGTTGCGTATAGTCGAAAGATGACATGTCATCTGGATCAATAATAATACCAGCTAGTGGAATGTAAAGAGGGTTGCATCGTTCTACCGCCCAGTTAGCCTTTATGGGTTCTAAATGATTCATTACATAGTAATAAGCTATCAAACAAATGAAAACTAATAATAAGATGACCGTGGACCAAATAGATCCACCGTACTTGCCAGAGTAACCTAGCTTTTTATACATATTATTTACTGAGTCTAATGTAGACATTTTGAACAATACAAAATATTTGTTCTTATTGTTATTACACTCTATCTGATATAATAACAATAGATTAATCTATGCTAAAATCTCATTTTAACGTCTTCATCATCTCCTTATAAATCTCCTATCATTCTTAGGAATCCTCCTGGAGGACCTTTCCATACGCTTTCTGCTGTCATAACACTTCCTTCTAGTATGTACATCATAGCAGCTAAAGTGCCAACTACTTTACCCATCATGTCTTTAATCTTCACAATTATCTCTACGAAAGTTATAAGTATATTCATAAAGATGCCGAAAATAGACTTTATAACATTTGTGATCATATCTCGTAGCTGATTTATAAACTTACGAATGTTGTTCACCGAATCGGTAATTTCATTGGCTGTATTTCCTAAAACTGAAGTAAGATAATGAAGAGGTTGTAAGTGCACTCCCATCATACTGGATTGCATGTTCTGTATGCAGTACGAGAAGTTGCTGCTAACGTCATGGCCAAACATACCAGCGAAAGGCATGACTGAGGGGTTGCACCTGTACACTGGCCAGTTGTTCTCAATGTTCTTCATGCCAACTGATAATACATTTACCAACAAAAGTGCTACGAATACAAGGATTATAAATACCGATAAAGAAATATCACTGCTTCTCATTTTGAGGATAGGAATGTAATAATAAAAGAATAGTATCTAAACTACCTTCTTCAATATAATATAGGAGATGATAATATATTGAAACTTACCCTTTCTATTTTCTATTTTACTTTCTACATTTATGTATACGCCTTCTTCTGGATGATGATTTTCTTTTATTACTGCGTTTCTTCGATAATCTCTTTTTGCTCTTCTTTGAGCTCTTCTTTGAGCTCTTCTTCATTCTACGTTTCGTAGCTCCTCCTCTTTTCCTCTGCCTTCCACCTTTCATTTGATTTACTTGAGCCTGGCTTTCTGCTCCTGCTTTCAGCATGTTATGAGCGGCCTCTTTATGAGATCCGGCCCCATCAGGTAGAGGACTCATTGCCAAAGCGGAAACATTATCTCCTGCTTTCGCGGCCAATAAGTGCGGAGGTAACTGTGTGAATGGTGTTTCCCCTTGAGATGATGACATGTGCCTATTACGATTCCCTTAGAAGTGGGTGTGTATTAGAGGTATGTTCAATATACTATCTAATCAGAAAAGAATATTGTCTTGCGTAGATAAAATAAAATTAATATCTAAATTCCGTATAAATAGAAATTAATAAGTAAATTCATAACTGTTATCAATAAGCTATTGTCCTTTAAAATCAATTGTAGACAATGCAAAACATAAAAGAAATCGGAATCACTGATTCTGAGAGATTACATTTAGACAAGATGATACGAGTTAATGAAGCGGAAGATCATACATCGAAAATAAGAGAGCTAAAGCACAGTAAACTTATTTTTGACGATGTAAACAAACTATTACAAATAAAGAAAGATATGGGGGAATCAGCTACGAGTGATCTTGACAAATTTAACAGCGAATGCGAAATCAACTGCTCCTTTCTTTTCAACAATTACACGGAAATATACAATAAAGTAAAGAAGGACGAAATAAACCTGGACATTTTGCTGCAACTAATAAATGTTCTACATTATATAGAAGATGGGGCCGTGGACCAGCACGAAGGATCAGTAATGGTTGGAAAGTTGCTTAAAGAAATTTACATCGACAGTGCAGTTAGAAAGGCAGACAAAATAAATGAAGACATAAGTAGAACTGATGATGGAAAAGAGGAAGAAATAAGGGAAGCAAAGAAAATAAGCTGGAAGGAGTATAAGACGCAGAGACAAACTATAGAGTCTGACCTTACAGAAATATTAGGAGTAGACTAGATTAGATGAAAGAAAAGTTTAAGTTTGAATATACATTACATTTAGGTGAACTAGTGCATAATATTTTATGCATATAATATATTATACGTCATATCCATAGTTAATTATGAGTGCTATCAATAGCGACGATAAATTTGAAGGAGTTGTATATGGATGTTACACCTGTAACAACGACAGAGTAGATGAATTGAATACTCGTATATACGATAGAAATATTCCTTCCTCAACTTTAGCTCCACAATTCGACATGAGACCAGTAGCCACGAAATACGGTTGCATGGATGTACTAGATCAATACAAGCCTACTACAGTACCAATTCAATGTCATCCCACCTATTCAGTAGAAAGTACTTTCAACCCTGGAAACGCCACTGCACCATGGAGCGGCTACGCAGCGAATGTGAATGTAGAGAGTGATCTAAGGAGTCAATTCTTCGCATTACAAAAGTCCGACCAAGCGAAATATGTTCCCAGCTCGAATAGTGACTTGTACAAAGTCACAGTAAATACGTCCTCTCAGAATCAAGTGGATCAATCGCATCCATTATTATTTACTCCTACTGAGTTTCAACCATTCAACCCTAATTCTTTAGGGTTAGGAAATAACATATTTAACAACCATACCAGAGAGCAATTGAAATCAGCAAATTGTTAATTTTAAATATTTTCTTATATTAGTAGTGCAATTTTGTCCTGAGTTACGTAATATAAGTAAAAGAGTAGAGATGACGCGTAGAAAGCAACCTGTAAGATCAGTAAAAAATAACGCAACACGAAAGAGTTTTATAAAAGAAAGATGCGGTCCTAACCCTAGAAGAAAGAATTCGGTATCGTGCTACACTGATTCAACCTTGCTGAAAATGAAGGATTTATGGAATACACGGCAATCATTCGGAAGGATTAATAGCGATAACCCAAAACAGATATGGAAAGAATTAAAAGAAAACCTTAAGTATGTGTGCAACAGGGAATCTTGTTGGATTAAAAGTGAATTGTTAAATGGAAATCACGTACTTACGGATAAAGAGAGAAAGCTAGTACAGAATAGTTTTGCACCTCGAGCACCAGAGAAGTGGAAAGAAACCCCTAGGATGTGGCTAAGTTCTACTGATATCTCAGCAGTAATGAAACAATATGAATACTTCTATCCTGATTTCGAATTCATTGGTCCGGCTCCTCTTGATTTTGACCATCACTTGTATAATAACAAATGCGTATGGGAAGACCTATGCCAATTCGATGTTGCTGATCAGTTGGACAAAAATAAAATGAAAATAGGAATAGTTCTGAATACTGATTATCATGATGAGCCTGGACAACACTGGATAGCCTTGTTTATAAATTTAATCGATAAGTACATCATGTTCTTTGATAGCACCGGTAACCAAGCTCCAAGAGAAGTGAAGCATTTAATAAGAAGAGTAAGGAAAAGTAGCAAGCAATTAGGGTTACCCCTGAAATTGTATGTTAATAGAACAAAGCACCAGTCTGAAAATACTGAATGCGGGATGTACGTCATGTTCTTCATTATTGAATTGCTTACTGGTAGGAAGGAACCTAAAGACTTTATGTCTAAGAAGTTCAAAGACGATGAGGCGTTCAAACTAAGAGACAAATATTACCGGCAAGAATAGAGAAGAACCTAATATTATCATTTGTTTTAAGCAATTAAACATATAATAATATAAACACTAAGAACTCAACTCTTCTTCAACATTGAGAGTAGAAGTCACTTTTTCAATTTTGAAAGTAGTATTAAAATTAACAGATAGTATGAATATTTCTCAGCCAAAATCTGAGCTTGCTAATGCTACGAATAAAAGGATACTTTGGGACATTCTAAAGGATAATAATGTATTTGACAGATTGCAGAACTTCCAGTACCCCGAAGTGAAGAGAACCTTTGATTCTGTAGTATTAAACACTAGCTCTCAAATTGAGAGCAGCATGAATAATTATTCGACCGTAGAGAAGAACAAAATATTAATAGAACATCTAATACCGGCAATAGATAGTATACGTAAAAATACACCAAATTCGCACCTACCTTCGGCTCCTACAATGAAAGTCATATACGATGCTAATAACATTGGAAAAATAAATCAACCTTTTCATATTAAAAAATCAGAGCAATCTGAGTATAATACTGAGCAATACAATATACAAAAGAGAGAACGAGATTTAACACTTGAAGCGAACGTTCCTTCTGACATCGATTTCAAAGATAAATCTTTAGAAAATGACAAACCAATTGGAGAAGATATGGACAGGCTCATAGCAGAAAGACTTTCAGCTAGAGAGAGGGAATTGTCTTTACTTCCTCCACCCCCACCTTCTATTTCTTCTAATAAAAATGATGATGATGACAAAGGCGATATAACAAGAAAAAAGGAGTATAGAAAGAATGTTTCTTTTTCTTCAAGTATTGAACTAGTTCAGCCCCAAGATGGAAATATTAATCCTAATATCAATGACGAATTTGTAAGTAACACATCCTTTGGTAAAATTCACTCTAAGTTGAAACTGAAAAGGAACGGCACAAGTGAATCAGTAAGAGGAGGTAATCAAACAAATGATTTCTCTGATACTAATACCAAATTTCAAATCACAGAGAAACAATATATAGAATTAATGGAAAAAATAAGAACTCTTGAGGATAAAATTGACATATTGGAGAATAAGAATCAATCAGAAAATATTTCTGTAGGAGATGTTACTTCTTCTCCTTTAAACCCTCACTAGGAGTATAACTCCAATCTCTTGAGCCTGTCTGAAAGGCTATGCAATTGAACTTTTTATCTTTATTCGTGTCTTTTAACACTTTACAGTCAACTGCAGCTCCTTTGACTAAATTCAGAAAAACATCCATGTCAGCCTGCTTCTTATTCGATATATCATTTAAATCCATATCAGTAGAAGGTGTATTGTTACTCACTTTCATCAAATATTTGTACACTTTTATGGTCCTGTCCTTCTCTTCGAGATCCATGTGGCTGCAAATACGCCTAGCTCTTCCTATTACTTGAGTAGTTACAGATGGATTCCAGGAGGTATCGAGAATATGTACGTAACGCACATTTCTTAGAGATATTCCTTCTGAAGCTGATTTGGAGATAAGCAAAGCTATAGCTAATTCTCCTACATATTGGCTAGACTCTTCTTTACCCTGAAGTTGCTCCTTGAGTTTATTAAATTGAACTTGCTTATCCTCTACGTTTCTGTCTATGTCTTGCAACTCTTTCCAATCGCTATTGAAAATTTTCCGTTTAGCAAGTTTTACGCCATCAGAGTCATCTGTTCTATACACTATGAAAGTCTTGGACTTAATAACATCATCCAAATTATCTATAGTTATCTCATTGTTTTTATTCTTTGATATCCTTAGCTCTACGTAACCGTTCCGTCTCATAGCTAATGCGATTATCTCTATTCCTATTGTAACAAAGTTACTGAATATAAGGTGTGTCCCGTTTCCATGCTTGTTTAGATTTTCTATAACCTTCTTATACTTTGGACTGTACCTCTCTAATTTATTATTATTATTTGCAGCATCAATTTTGAGGAAGTCTTCATCCTTTTTATATATTTTTTCTATTTCAGAAAAAGTTTCTCCAACGTTGTATGGTTTATATACTTTTGGATTATCGGGTGTAGGTACTATTGGCGGAGCGAAATCGCATATTTGCCTCGTTCTTACACGGTAAGAGTCTTGCACTTTTTCGGTACCCTGTTTAGGAAATTTCTTGTTCTTGTTCTTCTTCTTTTCTATTTCTAACTGAGAGAGAAACTCCCCCTCTTGGAATTCACTCATAAGTAGTTCTACAGTTTCCTCCGTTATTCTCGCCATTAAAGAATCAGATGCCCCCTTAAAATAGGAAGCAAGACCGAGAATACGTTTCTGAAATAGATTTTTCTGTTTATCACTGTTTTTACTTAGTATTGGATTAGCATAGGTAGTCGTAAACGTGGCTTCCTCTTCCGGAAAAGCAGTATACGTCTTTTCATAGTGCTCTATTTTCTCTATTTTAACATTTATCGATTGTTTATTAAGGGATTTCCGTATAAGGGACTTTATTCGATTAGCAAAAGGTATTTTGTTATTACTCTTTAACAATGCTCCTTTCACCTTTTTGAAGGGATTCGACTTAATGTTTATAAATCTTTTTGGATTTTGAGTAACTACGACCTCCCAATTGAAACCTTTCGTTACGTTGCTTCGCGTTACTCTAAAATAATCTACTTCACTTTGATTCTTTATATCATCTACTAAATTTTTACTCATTCTATCTGTCATATTATCTGCATTGAGTTTAAACGTTTGGGTCACTATGTTTCCGCGTAGTATATTGAAAAGAATAGCTAACTCGAAAGGTATATTTATAACTGGCGTGCCAGAAAGCAATACGAATCTTGTTCCCGTTGCACCCTTCATATGTTCGTATATTGGTATCACATCACTGAAGCTACTTTCACTGGCATCGTTCATATCATTATTCTCTATCTCATCAATACTATTTTCCGCTGCTGTTTTCTTCCTCATAGCGTTGACTATTTTGTTTGTGAAAGAATGGACTTCGTCGATGATTATTACTTTATTATCAAACCCACTTTTTCCCTTTACATCAGGCTTACCCAGCTTACTTAATGCCTTCATATCCGTGGATGACGTGTACCCATAGTAATCTATTCTAGGAAATACTTTATCAGACAAATCGAAATTGCTCTTGTACTTTTCAACCTCTTGAATGTAGTTACCTTTCAGCTGCAAAGGACAAATTACTATAACATCTTTTTTTCTCTGACAACATTCAGAGAAAATAGCAATAGAACTAATCGTTTTTCCACTTCCTAGGCCATGATAAAGTAACAGACCTCTATATGGAGAGTCCAAAGTCAAGTAGGATAGAAGAATTTTTTGATGTAACATAATATCGAATCCTCCGTCTGTTGTTTGTTTATCGCAGGAGTCTTCTATTGTCTTATTATTATTATTATAATCATTCTTAATAATTTCAAATCGTTTATTAATAAAATTTATAAATTCTGTTCTGTTACTTAAATAAAATTCATCTCTTGATCTACTCTTACTCCTATCACTCCTATCACTTTCATCTGACATAGAGTCCCTAGCGACTTCTTCGTTTTGTCTTTTCGCCACTACTATATTGTACCCAGAAATTTCTACATTTGATTCACCTAGTGGTGCTCCTTCTATTATAGAAGATGTAGGTCTACTTCTGAAAGAATTGAGAACCTCTAGTAAGCTTCCATTAGACATAATAAAATGAACCAATAAAAATATTAGAACAGTATTACTTTACTGTTTACTGATTTCTGTATATTATATTAGTATATAAATAATTATGCTAATATAAAATCTTAGTTTATACGATACTAAGTTTATTTATTGACATTTCGCATGCTGTTTGTTCTGCTTTTCTTTTTATTTTGTGTGTAGATTTCGCGAAAAATACGAACACTTTCCCATTCAATTCTAGACTCTTTTGTATCTCTTGAAAAGAACCATATTCTTCATATGGTGTAGCATCTTCATACTTCACTGCATGTATTGGTTGCCCTAAACATAAGTACACTCCCATTTCGTATCCTATATCGGGATCGTGACTGTGCTCAATGTAGTGAGGAGTATCCTTGAATTCTTTCTGAATTTTCACCTGTAATATATTTTTATAGTTGTCATCATCTTGTATTAACTTCATCCAATCGACGTGTTTCTCAAATATAGACTCTACAAATATCTGTGCTATTTGAAACCCCGGTCCAGTAACAAAGACATTGTCGAACCATTTTTCATCGTCGTGTATATCTATTTTATTGAAATCTAAGAAGAGAGCACCCAAGAATGACTCAAACAGACATCCCAACTTCTTCAAATTTGTACGAATCTTTTTCTCCTCTGCGTGCTTCGAGATAATGTAGTAATTATGAAGACCCATCTCGTATGCCAACTTTCCTATTGCCTCATTCTTTACCAAAGCAATTTTTTTTTCTGTCATAAATCCTTCATTCTCTTTTGGGAATCTTCTGTACAAATAATACTTTGTTACACATTCTAGAACCCCATCACCGAGAAATTCTAATCTCTCATTCGATTTGGTGCTTAATGGCAAACAGTCATCCGGTTTATCCAGTATTGTTATGTTTTCCTCTATATTATGCAAATGAGGTCTTTTCGTATAGGATCTATGTACGAAAGCCCTTTTGTATAATTTCAAATTATGCACGTTATCTGGTACTCCGTATTTTGTTAGAATAGATTGAACTTGGTTCAATGTAATCTCTGTATTATCTGGATTATATGGATTGAATACAAGTCCTTCCTCTTCTCGAGTAATATCGTCATCCTGAGCTAATTTGCTATTTTCTCCTAACATCAATGTATTGCAGATATGAATAAGATAAGTGTATAATATTTTGTTAATGTGAATTTTATATGATAGTTGTATGAATATATACTAGTATGTATAGATAAGTTTATACCGTTATCGTTTCTACATTTATTAAAGCTTCAATTTTCATCTTCATAACGTAGTGCGTTAATAACGCGAGACACAAGTCGACTTACTGGCCTTTTCAATTTCTCGTTACTTTTAATTTTACTATTTCTCATTGTACACAAGATTATTGCACAATCATATAATTCTTCTTCGCATGATTTTACTTCCTTACTCTCCAATTTACTTGCTATTCTACTTTCAAGAGTCTGACTTCTCGTGACAACTCCCATTACAGATATTATGTTCTTAGACTTTCTTCGTTTTTTACTTTGTACGTGTATTGGTATATAATGTTACCTTTATGTATTATATATACTCTTTTTATAAAGTATTAAAAACATACCTGTAATACTTTTTAATAATTCTTCACCACCAAGTTAAAAATTTACTATATAGCACCATATAATTAGATGAAATTAATCATCGATAACAGAGAAACATCATTCATTGAAAGGTTGAATCATCTTTTCCCTCCACTAACTCATCAGATATCATATGAAGTTGGTAGACTTGATGTAGGAGATATGATAATTCGTTCAGAAAACGATGAAGATATTGTTATATTTGAAAGGAAAACAACGTATGATCTAGCTGCTAGTATTAAGGACGGAAGGTACAACGAACAATCTTTTCGATTAGATTCATCTAATGTACATAACCACAACATCTTCTATCTTATAGAAGGTGACATCGAGAGATTATATGAATATAAGGCAAGGACTAGCAAGTCCGTTCTTTATTCATGTATTACATCATTGTCTTTTTACAAAGGGTTCTCTGTTTACAACACCAAAAGTTTGGACGAAACATGCAAGTTTGTATTCAATTTCATATCTAAGTTAAAGAAAGAACATTTCAAGAGAAAGTTACCTTTCTACTCCAACCTTTCCGCTTCTGTTGAAGACAATAGTAAAGAAGAAGATTTAACAGATAGCTGTATCCAAGATATGGATAAGGATGATGCAACATACGAAAAAGGAAAAGAAGATGCTGTACATACCTCCGATGATACCGACAAGATATTAGATATAGAAGGAGGCAGTGCAGAGAACGAGGAGGATAAAGAAAAAGAAGATACAGGCGTTTTCATTATACCAAATAGTCAACAATCACCCTCTTCTATAACTATAGATAGCAAGTATATATACCAAACTCCCAAACCTAGGTATAGCGAAATTATTAAAAAGGAGAAGAAAGCAAATATTACTTTAGATAATATTGCTGAAATAATGTTATGTGCTATTCCCGGGGTAGGAAGCCAATGTGCTTACTCCATAATGAATCATTACAACGGGTCTCTCCATGATATGCTGAACCACTTATCAGAAGACTCTACTGCTCTAGATAAAATAAAGATAATTAACAGCCAAGGACAGAATCGTAAAATAAGTAAATCAAGTGTTGAAAATATTAAACGATTTATGTTGAAAAATAATATAGGTTGATAATACATAAGTGATTCAGTATCACATTCTTTATTTAAGATGGATCAAAGCGACTTTATAAACTTAGCCGGAATAATTATAATAATAATACTGGTATGTCTAATAATGAAAGAAATATATAAAATTAATACCACAGCTAACCCTTTCAAATTAGAAGGGTTTAGTGCTACTGACGGATCAGCTACTGCTCAAGAAATAGAGAAACTAATTGATGATATGAAGAACAATACGGAACAAATGGTAGACAACCTGCACCTCGTAAAGTATAGAAAAGACTGGGAGAATTTGATTATCGCAACGGAAGCTCGTATAAGTGCTCTTACTCTTAGTATGTTACCTTCTGTTGGTAAATCTCTTCAAGTAAAGAATAATGATAAAGCCATAAAGGAGAACATTTCGAATATAAACCAATTAAATAAATTCAGGGAAACTCTTAATGAAACTATGAAATACTTGGATAGCATTTAAAGTAAAACTTATCCTTATTTTTATTTTGTCATTTGAAAAGTAATTCAAGAATTTCTCATTCAAATAATTATTATATAAAATTGATTTACGATAACACTTTTATATAAACTATATACACTGTACCATAACCATCATAATAATTATTCTACAGTTCTATATTTCTATGCATAGCACTACAAAATCTAGGACATCCATTAGTTACAAAACTCTATATTTATACGAAAAGAGTAGAGCTGATAAATTGTTACTCTATATTGATGAACTACAATTGGAGTTACAACGTCTAAAATCTTCACGAGAATCACACATAGAACACATAGACGATGGATTGAAAGAGGACATAAATGAAATATCAAATGTCGTGGACATATTAGAGGATCTGTCTTTGTCTACGAAAGCAGAAGAGAAAGAACAGCATGACAATAACTATAATATAACATCAATATCAACATCGGATAAAGAGATAGATAACGAAGGTGTAGCTGAAAGTAACATCCCTGATATTTCATATACAAATAGTTTAACAGCAAAGAATGGTTACAAAGAAGAAGAGAACGTATGTAAGGACTTGAATGACGTTGATATTCGCAAGACATTCCTTCCTATTTTGGGAGATGAGTATGATAATTGCGATAGATTAGGTGGTTCAAGTAAATGCGATATACAGTCCAAAAATGAAATACTGAAGGGTCAAGTAAAGAAATATAAGAAGGGTCAATTCCAGCAACTAGATAGACATAGCGTAGATACATTCATTACCAGCGTACCCGAAATAAGCAGTTTATCATACATTTTGAAAAATTTATGCGAGTATCCTCTTCTTCCTGACGGGTACCACGTCGACAAGAGCGTTCCAATAAAGAAGTTAAACTCTTCAAATTATTCAGAAGACATTCTAACTAATATGCTTAATCTTTTGAACAAACATAAAAGGAATATCTTACATTATGCTTTCTATGGCACAAATAACAAAAATAGACCAGATTATCTTTTTGGGGTAGAGTACGTAGAGAACGTACGTCATAAATTAATCGTTTTCGATATAGTAGAAATAATTAATTACTTGGAAACTCTAGATTTTAAAGTATCTAAGGGAGAAACTGTTTTGGTACTAGGGGAAGAAAGCGTTTTCTCTATGCAAAGAAAAGGGGGAGATGGTGGAAGGAAAGGAAGTAACCAGCTTCAAATAAAAATTATTGTTAGCAAGCTGGAAGACAAAGTTAAATGCATTAAGCATGTTCTATAAGTCTATAAGTCACGTATTAATTGCTCTATTACATTAACTACTATACTATTTCCTAAGTAATACAGCATTTTATTTTTATTTTTTAATGATTCGTACTTAAAAGAATCTTCGAATCCAAACATTCTCAACGTTTCAACAATACTTAACGTTCTTATTTTACCTTCCTCAAGATAGTACAATCCAGTTTTCGCTCCTGGTCCTCCAGAGGACGCACATATAGTAGGTCCAAAAGAATGAATGTCATACACTCTTTCACCTTGTCTTCCCCCTTTCCCTGATTCCTTGTTAATAAGTTTATATAATATCGAGCTAGTTCTTTTTCCTTCACATTTCTCAAGTGTATACTTCTCCTCATAATCAAGATAATCGTTAGTGGTATACTCAATTATACTAGCTACTGGCACTATAGGGTTCACAACCATTTGAAACTTATAGGAATTGTATTTGTTGCATATTATGTAAAGTCGCTGCCTGGATTGAGGTGAATTATAAAATCGTGAATCAATGACTTTGTAACTAACATGATAGTCACGTTTTTCCAGTTCACTTTTCATTATAGCAAATGTTTTACCATTATCTATAGTAAGCAGGTTCTTAACGTTTTCGAGGAATATTGTTGGAGGACACTTCTCATCTACTATATCCAGTATTTTGAAGAACATACTCCCACGTGAGTCGTCTAGTAAACCTTGCTTTTTACCTGCTATGCTGAATGATTGGCATGGGAATCCTGCACATAGTATATCGAAATCTGGTACTTCTTCTATACATATCTTATTGATATCTCCTTCCGGTTTTATACCGTAGTTTTCTTGATATATGTTTCTTACTCCTTCGTCAATATCGCAAGCAAGAACACACTCGTATTTTTTATCCACATCCTTATCAGCATAGGATTCATTTATTCTATTGAAAGCTGCATGAAATGCTCCGAGACCACAGAATAGGTCTATATATCTTACAACTTTCGATTTTCCTGTGCTGCTTCCTGTAGTCTCTTCTTTCTGGTAGCTTCCTATCTTACCTTCTTGTTCCTGTTGACCTTCTTGTTTACTTATCCTAATAATTTCATTCTTTATATCATCTAGTGCATCATTAACCGTGCTTTTTATCATTAATGTAGAATATAATGTGTCAATAACAAAGTAAAGTATTTTATATAGTAGAATAATTAGTTTGTAAGTTCTTATGTATTATTAGAACATATCAATTTTAGTCATATACTCTGATAAAAACTATGTTAGTTGTATTGATTTCGTATTCTAACCTGTGAGACATCTTGTTGCTTTCCGCTCATTATTACATTATTATATAATCCTAATTTATATGAGTAGCTATATATCTACCACTTTCATAATATCCGTCTTATAGTTTCCATTTTCCTTTCTGTATCCATTTTTGATAACATATGCAGTATACTTTCTCTAACAAAGATAAGGTACATTCAAAGTCGCTAGGATGGGTTTCTAAAACGAATACAAGCAACGATCCTAACCAAGGTATTCACATAAAAAATGCTGGGAATAATTCCGTCCTCCCTACAGCTGGCTCTATGCCAATGAAGTCAGGTAGTGCTGACAATGACGCAAGTTTTGCTATGGGTCGAAGAGATTTCGTAAAAACAGTTTCTTCCTCGCCCTTGACTATGAATAATACAGACCAATCCTCCTATTTAGCAAGAAGAAAAGCCCTGGCAACAGGGAAGATAATACAGAGTGCTCCTATATCATTTAGTTCGAAAGACAGGAATACAGTGTTAAGTTCATTAAGGAAGTCCCGAAACAAAGGATATGTAGTGCCCAAGAATGTTACATACTCGATGACGAGAAAAGCTCAGGATTATGGATTCGGTGAAATTCAAGAAATATGGACGGACGCAGAACTTACTAGTTTCACACTATTGGACGGTTTTACGCAACAATTACAAATTAAGGGTGACCTTATATCCTCCTCTTATAGCGGTGAAATTATAGGCGGTGCTGATAATATAGCTTCGGTCAATATCGGTACAAAGGTCACTGACCTTAAGTATGATGAACCTAAGGGTGCATTCCAGGATTTAAAAAATTTAAGAGAAGTTTCCATACCATCAACTGTTACCACCATTGGTCAGTCTGCATTCGATAGTTGTACTAAACTAACAAGTATTACTATTCCAGCAGGTGTTACCACCCTCGGGCAATGGGTATTTTACCTGTGCACTGGATTAACTGCAGTAACATTTGAAGAAGATAGTCAAATTTCCACCATTAGTGGTAGTGCATTCGAAGGATGTACTAGCTTAAGCAGTATTACGATTCCCTCAAGTGTTACCAGCTTTGGAGCTAGTTCGTTCTCTGGAAGCGGTCTTACATCCATAATCATTCCCGCTAGTGTCACCAGCATTGGAGATAGTGCATTCTCCAATTGCACTAGTTTAACTAAAGTAATATTTGAAGCAGGTTCTTCATTAAGTAGCATTGGATCTGATGTATTCGCACAATGTACTGCTTTAAAAGATATAATATTTACTAGTAGTACAATTCCATCAAATATGTCATCTGGTATATTCCCCTCCAGTCAAGATGTTGAAGCTTACTATACTCAAAATTCCCTAAGTCAAACTGATATAGACACTTTAAAATCCATATTTGGTGATGGAAATGTTAAATATAATCCATTACAAGCTTTATCAAATTCGCTAGGATCTACATACCAAGTAGGTGACACTGTTACTCATCATACATTAGGTTCTGGATTTGATACTGAATTGGGTATATTCGATGAAAATGGAAATCACGTAACCTCAAACGATGATGGTAGCGGTGCACAGTCTGGCGAAAGTAAAATAGACTATACATTTAATAGCGTCGGTAAATATTACTTAGTGGTAGGTGGATATGATATAGTATTCTCACATCAAGATTTTGGTATAACAATTCCTTCTGGCACAGCTACTGGAAATGGTACGTTAAGTTTTGGAAGAAGCGGAGATCAACTATCATCTATTTCTTTTTCGATTACTAGTGATAATAAATATAGAGTATATTCATTTAATATAGAAGCAGCTTAGTCAGATCCGGATCGCTCCAGACATTGAATTATTTTGATCTATCAATTGATAATTAACAAATTTGCTATCAATTGATAATTAGTAAAGTATATAGTATCTCGAATTATGCTCTTATAGAGATCATATTGAGTGAGAAAGAATCAAGAATAACTCATCTTTTACTTTTTCATTGCACTCCAGACCAATTATCATCCATGGCATTAGCACTAGGAGAGCTTGATGTTTCACCTTCATTGAACATTTTGTCCAGCGGTGTGTACAAACCTATGCTCTGGTTGGTTTCGTCAAAGCCAGGATAGGAGTCGTTATTGTATGGAGGATCATCTCTACTGGCATCGTATAATAATGACACTTGAGATGGTCTAGTGCCAGCGGGAATGTTAAGCATGTTAGCTTCTGCCAAAGAGGAAATAGGGGGAAGTCCTTCCTGGTTACTGTTAGGACTTGGTTTTATTTTGTAAATTTCTTTACCTTGTGCGTCATAAGAGTTTTGTAGAAAAAGTACAGGACAATTGATGCCCTGACTTCTTTGCCACTTTACGAATTCAGTATATTCCTCTAAATTATCGAACTTCATAGGATTGACTCCTGGTACTTCTGCTAACTCAGAGTTGTACAGGTATATCTCCTTGCCTTTCTGAATGAGTACATTGGGACATCTCTTGCTTTTATCTCCTGATAAAGAAAATCCTTCTATAGGTGATGGACCACTTCTAGGGTAAACCACGAAGCAGTAAAACCCGATAATGAAAACAAACACAATGAATGACCATTTCAATGGCATTTCTTTGACACTACGGATAGTGCCAGAAGATATTCGATTCAGAACATCCATGATAAAGAATATGTCTTTGTTATATATATACTGGAAATATATATTAATTCCAAAGCTCGCTCGTTATCATGATTATACATAAAATAAACGATTACAGTTCTGCTGAGAAGTTTAACCAACGAGCTCAGGAGTGTGTTGTTTTCGTGAAATTCTATAGTCCTAATTGCCCTGCGTGCATTGCCTCTGAGGAAGAATGGGGCAAGCTAAAATCCAATATTCCGGAAAGTACTAACAATTTTGATTTAGCCGAAGTAGATCCTAATGGATTACGTGCGTTGCAAGACAATAAATTCAACAAAATGAACATTGACGTACAATATGTCCCTACTTTCGCAGTGATGAAGGATGGAAAAGTTTCTGACATATATGAGGGAGATCGTAATCATCAGGACATGATACAATACCTAAAAGACAAAAAATATTTGGAAGAATACAACAGAATGAGTGAAGGTCAAAGATGCATGCAAAAAGGAGGTGGTAGACGAACCAAAAGAAGAAGAGGTAAGAGGAGTAGACTCAGTAAGACCAAAAAAAGAGATCGATTAAGCATATCACGAAGGAACAAGAAGGGAAAAATAAGCAGACGCAGACGGCAGAGAGGAGGAGACTATGACTATGAGCAGGAAAAACACCTCCGAGACCACAAGGAGTTCCACACGAAGAAAAGAGAAAAGAATAGGAAAGAAATCGAAAGAATGAAGGATATTGGTGAATATTTGCACCCTGAAAGAGAGGGACCGTATAGCGATTTGGTTCACCCTTATGAGCTTAGGACTATAGGTCCCAGAGAAAGGGTGGATCGCCTCCGCACTGGTGATACCAATTTCTACGATATTTCATCACTGAACCAGAATTACAGAGACGAAATGGAAGAGGCCACAGGTGAAGGTATAGAGGAGGGAATAATAATAGAGGATCCCGACGATCCGCAATATCCATATGGTCCTATTACTTTCGGAGGATCCAAAAAAAGAAAACGCACAACGAGAAAGAAAAGACGAACTTAAACTTAATGTTTCTTACTTCGTGTTCTCCTTTGTTTCGTTCCTTTTACTTTGGATGCTTTTCGTGTATGATTTTTATGTTTACTATTTGAAGAATCGCATATTATACGCAGAAGTTTATCCTTTGCCTTCTTTATATCAATGTACCTTTTAAATGTTGGGAATTTACCTTCATATACAGCCTCTTTTATTGCTGATCTTCTCCATACTGAGCCGGTACTGGCGTCCACTGTAAAGTACCAAAAATAATCGATGAACCCTTGTCCGTTGTTTATGTGCTTCAGCAAATAGGGACAGAATTGTATTCCATCATAATCTTTCATGACTTTATCCCATTGAATAAATCCATACTTTTTATTCGGATCTACAGTCCCCAAATTTGCTACTACGAAATCATTATGATTGAAATCTTCATCTTCTACTCGTGCACGAATACTACCGTTAAAATCTTCCATAGCATCCATTACTTTTAAAATATGTGCTTTATCATTTGTTCTTATTCCGTACTTCCTATTGAATTTTTTCATCTTTTGTAATGAATCCACAACAAGTATACGTTCCATATTTAATACTAAACTGTATATTTCTTTCTTTGATACAAACCTGATTGGATTTTCAGAATGATGTGCAATTTTTCTATTATTTTCAGTCCATCGATCGAACCAACTGGACCCACAGGAGTACCAAAATGATGGTTCTGGTTTATAGGCTGTACCATAATGTCCTTCTCTCATTTCTTTATCAATCATTTTAAAAAATGCTTCGTTTATTTTCTTATCTTTCGTGAAATAACGATATTTAAGAGGTTTAACATTATCTTTATCACCGTTGCGGTAATCAGAATATAAAACAATCTTCTTATTCTTTGCAGTATCAGAATTCAATAAACAGGATTTATCAGACATGGTGGATACTGTACTCAGAATCGACTACATATACATATATATATATATATATAGTATCATTAAAACTTTCATGCATACTATATAAAATTGATAGTAAAATTCCTCTGCAAATTTCATACCATTCATACTATAATCTTATTACTTCTATTACTAATAATGACATGGTCCAAGCACATTAGCAAAACATACAACAGAGAGTTCTGGTACAATTCAGATACAAAGGAATCAACCTGGATAAAACCTAGTGACATGGAGAAGGTAGAAGTCAATGAGGATACTGAGGGAACCAAGGAAATTATAAATAAAGAAAAGGTAAAGGTGGAAGATACGTCTCGGTTGCAACATAAAGAGACAGCTACAAGCACGAATAGTAGTAGGTCTTCACGCGGAGATTACAGTATGCAAATATCCAACAACAACGGTATGTCGTGGAGTATAGAGGGAGCATCCCATTGGACAAAGGAAGATTATAGAGAACAGTTACAAGATCTTAATCAAGCCATGCGAGATTTCTAACTTACATTATAGAATAAAAGTAATTATTTATTACAAAAGTAAATATAAATGTAAATAAATAATCAAAAGAATAATAATTTTTTACTTTGTCTTCTTTTATGACAATGAAATGTGGAATATAACGTCACTTCTAGTTGAATTATTATACATGTCCTGAGGTTCTATTCTAGATATACCGCATCCGGATAAAATAATCTTTTGCTGTTTCTTCAGAACTATATTTTGCTTCATTATGGTCAGTGGTTTCCTAGCCAAATTGTACACTATTTCCTCCGTTGGAGATGAGATAATATCTGAGGCTACCCATGCTACCTCTACGTGTATGTTGTTCTCATCATCTATCGTAACATTTTCAGGTAAATCAGGGGTACATTTAACAGTTAACTCCTTATTTTCCGCCGGTATGTTATACACTAACTCGTGGTGCCACAAAGGAACGTAATATCTCTCGTCGTCCTTTTCGTAAACGTAGACGTTATCCTCAATTAAATCAGAAAGAGAAGGTGTTATAACTACAATATTGTGCACATCTTCTGCTACGGTTCTTAGTGATTCTTTTACTTCGCTGGCTACGTTAACAGGAAATTTTGCTAAGGATGAATAAGAATAGATTATATCTATCATTGTCTTTGTAGCATTTCTATCTATTTTTCCAAGAAACTCCTTACATTTCGTGGTTATGTCATCATAATCCAATGATATGGATTGTATAAACTTTGAACATAATTTATATATTTTTTCATGTTTGTCTCCTGTTTCTCTTTCATCCCCCGACATTTCATCCATTTTCCAATGAGATTCAAGGTAATTATACAAGAAATCATTCCAAATATTCCAATATTCGTTTCCTAGCGAGTTTACGAAGTCATCATCCGTATTGTTGAAAGAAGATTGGTCAGCTTTGCTTTTCCTTTCTTCGGTATCCTCGTTACTATTTTGCACAAACTTTCGGAGGTAATTATACGCTTCGTTTATATCTTTAGTTTTCTCCGTTGCAACGACTTGATTTTCTATGTTCTTGTCTGGATGATACTTTAACAAATTCAATTTATATTGTCTTTTCAGCTCCGTTTCAGTGAAAGGACAATGCAGATTCAGTAACAGAACGTATTGATTGAATTTATCCATTTCTATTTTATATCAGAAATGTAAGAGGACTGCTGGATTAAGTTGCTCGAATAATGTATTGTGTTTATAATTTTAAATAAATAACTCTCTAAGTGGTAAATAGGCCTATAATTATTGTTGAAATACTGAAGGAAAGTGTACATATACATAATTAGTTTGTCGTAAGACTCTTCACTCAATGTATACTTCACGGTAATGTACCTTAATATAGTCCACAATACGTTTGTCACTTTTATGTCGTATATTAACATGTCGTACAGCACATCCCGAAATCTCAGAAAGTCTATGGTCTTCGGATTATCTATGTAGGAGCACAACTCGTTGCAGTAGGCGTATGTGAAATCGCAAATCTCTGATGGTAAGCCAATAACTTCTGCCTTTAAGTTACTTTTCTTTTTCAACATAATACTTTCAAAGTTTCTATAGCTGTCATTACATTCCTCGTCCTCTTCATCTCCTTTGCTACCTTTTTCCGCTTCCGATATTTCAGCCTGTTTGTCCAATTTAATCGCATCTGAAGACTTACTCTCATGATATGAAGAAAAAGATACAATACCACTTCCACTTCCAGCATGAGTTTTGTCAAAAAAGTTCTTCTGTTTAGATGATAAGATGCTGCAACGAACTGATTCAGTAGGAGCAGGAACATTGATTATATAGCATGAATTAATGATATTGTCAGGTAAGTACGATACATGCTCAGTTACAATTACGAAGCGTAACTGTATTGTAGTATGTGTCTTTTGCATGTAACTGTAGAAGTTCTCCAGAAGTTCCCCGTGAATATCTTGAAAATTCTTACATAGGATAATACCGGAAGACGTAGCACGGGACGAAAGAATGTCAAGCACATGAACATATATATCGTTCCAAAGTTGCTTAGCATTACATCCCAGGAGAAACATGTCCACTTCAAAATGTATGTCACTCATTTTGAAATTGTAGTCGTTCTTATTTGAAGTGATAGTGAATTTTCTAGTGTATTTCAATTTCGTAGGACTGTACTTGCAAATGGAGTACAGTGCCTGACTGTACTTACCACTTCCTTTGGGTCCATATATTATTATGTTCCGGAAGTTATCTATCGTATCAGGAAAAGCCTTGAATACCTTCTGTAATTGAGGATGCAACGTACCGTCATTCTCTATCGTTGTTAAGTAATCATCAAAAGTAAATTCAAGAAACTTCATTATTGTATAATAGTAATTGTTATAGTATTTATATTCTATATATTTTTCACATAAAGATTTCTCCACAATAGTCTATAACAGCTGTATGAAATGAAATAGACGATAATATGAATATTACGTTAAGTATTGATCAATTCATTCCAAGATGCATTTACTTTGGTGAACCAGTGCAAAATACTATCATGGAAAATAGTCGTTTCGTGAAACTTATTTACTCTGACCAAATAGTTATTATGAATGGATTATACTTTGAAATACCTTTGAATATAACAAATAAAACTATTTACTTTAGACGAAACAAGTATTTCTTCGATATGAATAATGAAGCAGCACAAAATATTATCAAGGGAGCACAAGACATTGAACTGGCTATATTAGAAAAGTACATGGGTAGCAGACAATCCATTTACTCAAAAGAACATGAATCTCTTCTATCGAAGAATATGAAACCCATGGTGTATGATAGTTTTCAACATGGGTGTATAAAATCAGAATCAGGTTCTGAGTTCAATAGTAACGAGGATAGCAATGTGGATGCTAGCAGCACAACCAGAACTAGTGGAAACACCACTTCTTCGTCATTAGCGACAGCACATCCTAGCTACCATTTGAAGAAGCAAAGAATTATGAAACATACTTTCGAAACAGATAGTTTCCCAGATATATGCGAGAATACTACATCTGCTACTTCTTTAACTAAGGAGGAAACATCAGAAGAGAAAGAGAGCGAAGTTTCCTTCACATCGTGGCATGTAATACTTAAAGTATCAGGGATATGGGAAAGCATGACAGAGTTTGGACTTACTTATAAATTTATCATCACTCCAAAATATAGCGAAACGTAAAAATTCGTTCTACAGTAAAATAGTCACTTATATTCTGGCTTCCGATATTATCTCCCCTAATTATATAATAACAATTTTAGCGAAATATACTACATTCGTAAAATACAATGAAAGCAGCTACCAGAAAGCATGGAGGGTACCGCAAGGGATCCCGTTCGAAGACACATAAGGGACGCAAGGATTTCACCACCAAGCGTGGAGACAAAGTGTTCCATCGTAGAGGCAAGTACGTGCGTAAATCTCGCAAACCTTACCATAAGAAGAGAGGAGGAAGCACTAGTCCTTCACCTTACGTGGATATGAGTACTGATAATTTAACTGCGATTGGTGGTTACCGCAAGGGCTCACGCTCAAAGACTCACAAGGGACGCAAGGATTTCACCACCAAGAGAGGTGACAAGGTCTTCCATCGCAGAGGCAAGTATGTACGTAAATCTCGCAAACCTTACCATAAGAAGGGAGGATGTAGCCCTTGGCCTTCATGTATGCAAGGACCTTATAATCGTTAATCGTCCTTAGTCCTTATTATATGTGAGGGGTAACCTCTGGTAACATTAGTAACAATACTCGGTGTTTCTATTAGATTAACACAACACAAGACCATGTATCTAATATCACAGCAGTCATAATATTCGAGATTCGCATTTATTTATAATAGATGATTTCCTATGATAAATAAATTAATAGAAATAGGATGTAATTACGGTATCGCCTAAGCCTATTTACCCGTCTGTTGTAAAAAACTTCAAAATGACCTCTATGATTCCTATAAGGAAAATTGTTGTAATAAATAGGACTGAAACAATGCTGTTTATCTGTTTAAACAAGAAAGAAGAAGAATCTTGAGCAGTAATACCTTTTGCTTTGCTAACTACGTAATTGATTACTAGGGCGATTTGGACTATTATTAAAAATGAAGAAACACCAGAAAATTGGAAGAATTCTTCTGGAACCTTTCCACTATTTATGTGGCTATAATAGGAAATATTTTGGTACACTGTTAGAGCAAGAAGAGTGCCTATCATTAAGGATGGTAGACTCTGTCCTAAAACTGTTTTTGCGAAGTATATCATTCCGTTTCCTTTTGGTGTTTTCTTGTAGTTAAGAGCAAAGTTTGAAACCATGAGGCATATAAGGGCAAACAAGCTAAAGCTGTATCCGTATACGGTAGTAGTAGCATACTCTTTAGAAAAAATACCAAAGATTAATTTTACTACCACCCCAAGTAGACACAAAAACGCAAATATTTTTACGTCATATGGAAGAGGCTTTATAGAGGAGGTAGAAGATCCAGATGATGATGGAGGAGACGAAAGATTCGATACGGAGGACATATCTTGAGAACTAGGTTTATCAGATGATGCCATATTTAAATATTTATAAAAATGAAAATATTAATAATAACGAGATATAGTAATAATAATATTTATACTTATACTATAGTGATACTATTTTCTATTGATTCAAGTAGTTGTAATTATAAGGATTCTTCATCTAAATATGTCTTCCTTTATGAATAATTCACATGACCTAATAAAGCGTTCACAAACGTATACACTGGATAGAAAAAGCATCTCCATCCATTCAGAAGATAGAGACACGAGTAAATACAAAAACAGTAACTCATTTGAAGTTACACTTCCTGAGACTTTAAGGAACGTGCAAACTATGTGTTTAGCGGAAATAAGCCTACCCACTAATTTGTATACTTTCTCCAATAGTTATCAGAATACTAAATTTAAGTTCTCTTTGAATCCTGCCGAAGTGGTCGACTCGCTGAGTACAGAGTACGATGTTCTGCACAATTATTACCTAAACGATAATTACTTCACTGCTCAAATTACCAGTGGTTCATATACACCTCAGACTTTTGCATCGGAGATACAGATGCAGATGAACAATGAGGTTTCTGACCTTATAAAAGAAAGGTTACATGATATACCGGCGAGTGGTAGTTTAGGGTTCATTGGTAACGGTGCAATTAATACTGAATTAACTGCTGTTACATCTTACATAAATGACAGGGGTACGATAAACGAACAATCATATGATTACCAGTGGCAAATTTCGGATGACTTGTCCTCTGGTACATGGTCTGATATAAATGGTTCGACTAATAATAAATATACTATACCTAGTAATACGGACATTAGCAGTTCTAAAAAGTACATAAGGCTACAACTATCTGCAGTCGATTCGAATAATAGTACAATTACCTTTTACTCAGGGTACACTGAAATAATAGATGAACCAACTACTGCTTCTCCTTCTCCAATCATATCTGGCGTGGTTTCATTTTTGGAGGATGCAACAGATGGCACACTAATAGCCGAGACATCCAATATGAATGTGCATGGTGTTACGAGCCCGAAAATAGAATACCAATGGCAAGTAGCGGTAAACGAGGATGTTTCTGGATTTGTGAGTATAGAAGGTGCTACACATAGCGAATTAGATTACAATAGGTTCAAAGAAGACTTGAAGTATCACAATTATATTAGATTATATGTTTCAGTTGAGGGCACAACCTTATCGACAGCATCCGGATACGTTAGCATTATACACAGTGAGTACATTTATAATAATTTCCAAGTGCATTTCGATATTATTAGCCAAGAATTGTACATCGGTAACAATAGAGATGATTTCGAATTGAATTTCGACATACAATGCGAATATGAGGACATTTGTTCTTCTGGTCAACAATTAATGTGGGATAAAAGTAGAAACTGGGGCCTTCCGTATAATATGGGATTCGATAAGGAAACATACCACAGACACAGCGATGGATACAAAAAGTCATTAACAGGCATACGATTTTCCAACGAACAAGACCTCTGGTTAGTTCCTGATACTTCTGATTCTCCTGTAGGATCTTTTGTGCAGAGCCAATATTTTGTTTCCCCTTACCCCATCAATATACATTGGGAGGATACTATTTACATGGAACTGGAAAAGTACAATAGCGTAGATGAGCTTATGCCGTACTCTCCTGTCGCAGCTTCCTTACAAAGCGACGCAAATTGTGTTTGCACTTATGGTGCTAATGCAATAGTTAAACGAGGTTCCCCTGCCGCTAATAAAATTTACATACATCCGGCGAGTAAAATGTACAGACCTGAAGATGGTAACAATTGCAGTCCTGTTAACATTTGCAGTCGTTGCAAGAATAAGATTAAGTGTCCCACACCCTATAGCAACGTAGGTGGTATTGTAAATTCTGCCTTCGCAAAAATACCTTACAGCTTGTCTCCCACATCTCCATCTGGTGCTAATTTCAGAATATTAGCAGTAAAAGGTGAAATACAAGGAGTGTCAACTTTCGCCCCGCCGCTGGACACAATATCGAAGTTAAAAGTGAAGTTTCGATTACATGATGGTAGACTTGTAGACTTTGGAAACATGAGATACGATTTCACTTTATCTGTAGGAACGTTAGTTGATGAAATTGCGAGGTCGTATGAAGTAAGAGTTCCATCTGAATATTACATGTGACACAACAACAATACCTCCTGGTCAGGTCAATAGTTTAAAATTGATAGAAAAGTATTTCACACAACCTAGCATGTGTATAAGTATTAACTTTACTATACTATACCATAAGAAGACCACACCTAGACTCTAGTAAATATAAAATAAATATTTGAAATTCTATATTTACTTTATACTAATCGTGATAAGTAATTACCGTAGTCATGCACCATCATTTTACATCAGGTGCAATAAATAAGAATACTACTGAATTTGAGCTTCCTTATGAAGCTACAAAAGAGAATAGTTACAGTTGCCCACATTGCTGTAACGATGTCACCCTAAGAAAAGGTAAAATCAGGGTTCATCATTTCGCACATAAGAAAGAGACCTCCTCTTGTAGTTACTATACCAAGCCGTCACGTAACCATATAATAAACGATCTAAAGATGATACTGAAAACGTTGTTTGTTACCAATAAGCAGCCTATTTGGTTTATTAGCGAGTGCAATAAGCAAAAGTGCAGAACAGAAACATTATCTATGGTTTCTACTGAAAGTATGGCAGGTACAATAATTAGATACGACAAGTCATCTAATTTTATATTATTTGAAAATACAATTCTGCAGACAAACGAAGAATTAATAAAAGAGGTAGAAGTAAAGTACGAGAATAGCATCGAAAGATTGGAGATGGAGATGATAGAAAAGCAAATAAAAGATCTATCAGAGAGTTCTCCCTCGAGATTTTCTTCCATTGCGAATCCATTTGAAATGAGATCTATATTTGATATGGAAAGCAATGGTGATGAAGTACCTACCATAAACAGAGAGCTCAGAATAGATGAGGACGAAGTAGAGGAACTAAACAACATGCTTAGTAGTTCATTGTCTCTGTGGAGGGTATACACAAGCAAATCTAAAGCTGCTGGTACAAATTACTACCATAATAAAAGAAGTAATTTAACTACTTGGTGTGTCCCAAGTGATGTGACACGAGAAGAAGAAATAATAATTACGAATAAAAATATAAATAAAATAAAGTCATTGGAGAAGGAATTATCCGAGATAGAGTCAGCTTTACAGATGAAAATGAACGAGGAATATAATGAATCTTTGAAGGAACAAGAAAAAAGAAGATACATTCTGGTGGAGATACTCGCCGAGGACGAAAGCTCTTCACGATATGGGATGGATTCATTTGAAGTTCCTAATATGAATGTCAATATAGTGCGAGCACACAAGCATATCATTATGACATCCAACAATTTAATGGACCAATATTATAAGTATATGGAAAGAGAGAAACAGATATCTCGCGGAGAAAGTGACGTTGATGATAAACTTTCCTCTACTAATTTAAAGAAGAATCCTTTCAAAGTAAAGTGCAACCTATTTAACAGTTTCACGTGCTCTCTATGCATCCACAAAGAAAATGAATCTAAGCAAAGAGAAGCTAAAATAAAAAGACTATTCTACGAGAAGTACCCTCAATTTAAGAAAGATAAACCCTCGATATCTTATCGCACTTCAGATTCTCCTCCCACAGTAAAGGCAGAGGAGACGAAAAAGAGAAAAAAGTTGCTAATGGAAAGAATGCGGGAGCATAAGCTTTTCGCGGCATTCAGGCAAGATTTCTTAGTTGAACAAAGAATAGCAGCTGCCGCGGCGAACTCCAGAGATCGAGATCGACAAAAGTGACATAAAAGATGAAGTTGATATGAAGTCGATTGATGATAAAGAGAAAAGAGAAACTTGTAGTATATAGTAGTAGTAATTAATTAAGAATAGTAATACAGAATTAGTCGTTTATTTCATGTAATAGAGTCGTATCATCTATCGCTCTTTCGCTAAAATTTTTCTTACTTTTTCTTCTTGCTTTTCTTCTGAATGTTGTCTCTATATGTTGTTTTGCTAGTGCTTGAGTAAGGCTTCTGGCTATAGGAGGATGTATCGTCTTGTGTACTTGCTGAAACGTGTACACCTCTAGTGTTGTTTATCCACAATTCCAATTCAGTCAAAGGGCATTTCAAGTAATCTCCTGAAAAACCTTGTAATTTTATGAAATTAGGTTTTAACATTTTATCAGTTTTGTAGTAAATATACTGACCATACTTACCATTGCGTATGCTAGCATTAGAGTTTATAGTTCGAACTATAGAACTATTTGTCTGAGTTCCTTTGCGTTTGGCTTCTATTTGTCCTTTTACTGTGGACACATCAACATCGTTAGGAGTTTGCCCTTCCTCGAGAACAATGGATACTGACGTACCATCACAAGTTGCGTACATACCATACTTCCCAGTTTTAAGAATGATGTCTTTGTCACCAAACGTACCTATAACTTGGTCGCTTTTAAATTCTTCTATCAAATCTTCTAGGTCATACCCATTGTTTCGTAACTTCCCTACATCAATATCTTTCTTTACCGGTAGAAACGAAATCTTGTCCGATTCCGCTTCAGTTTTTTTTATAACTGGTCCGTACTTACCTATAATGTACTCATGCTCTCTATCAATCCGAATGTTACTGGATTTACTTACTCCAGATTTCCCTCCACGTTCAACGACAGTGTCAATTAATTTATCTATGTCGTTGTTGCAATTAGAACAAAGAGATAACCATGTTTTTGATCCTTTGGAGATCTCGTCAAGGTCATTCTCCATGTTTTTAGTGTAATCGTAATTAAATATACTTTCAAAATGTTCTACAAGAAATTCTAGAGTAATCACACCTAGCTGCTGTACTACCAGTTTATTCTTTTCGTTTCCGAATTCTCTCATATTCTCTATCTCAGTCAATTCATCTTTCTCTAGAGTGTAGTCGGTGCATTTTATCATTTGCCCTTTGACATCTTCTTTTTTAACATATCCTCTTTCTTGTATCTTGTCGATGATGCTTGAAAATGTTGAGGGCCTACCAATTCCTTTATTTTTTAGTAATTGCACCAATTTCGCTTCCGTGTAGTGTGATTTCAAATCTTTCATGCTAACTTTGGAGTAAATTTTGTTGTATTCCACAAGAGTGTCGTTCTTCAAAGAATTGAGATAAGCGTACTCAGCACTATCCGTTTCGTATCCTCTCACTATTTTCCATCCAGGGAATATTACTTGCTCAGCGTTGTACTTATAATAGTAGTCATCAGGAGCAGAAATCTTAGTGGAAATAGAAGAGTATACAGCCACAGCCATGCAACTTTCCATGGTAGTGCTCCAAATTATCTTGTATAGTCTCTTCTCTCTTGAAGTCAATTCCTCTCTATCTGATATGTCGTTTATTCTAATATCTGTTGGGCGTATAGCTTCGTGGGCTTCTTGAGCTTGTCCTTCCACTTCATGGTTAGAAGATTTACTCTTCTTCTTCTTTTTACCTTTATCGTTGTCTGTAGCATCCGATGACCGTACACTCATTTGCTTAATATCTGGATGAACGTATTTCTTATCATTATACATTGAAACAATGTGAATCTCTATTAATTCCACGAACTCCTTACTATATGTGGTACTATCTGTTCTCATGTAAGTAATTAGTCCTCCTTCGTATAATTTTTGACACACTGACATTGTATCCTTCGGAGACATATTCATTTCGTTGCTAGCTCTTTGCTGTATATCTGCCGTGGTAAGAGGCATAGGAGGGTTTTTCTTTGTATTCTTTGTATCTCCTTTACTATATATGTGGCTAAATGAAGCTGAATCCTCAAGAAACGTTTCCATAACATTCGATTCTGATTCCTCCTCCATAGATTCCTCGGCAGTAACTACCTTCTTGTTTATGTCAGTTACATCTTCGGTAATCTCGTGATTGTGATTTAATACAAAAGCTAAATTTAAAGACGTAAAATAACCCGTAGTATTGTACACTTTCCTTCCAGGAGACTTCTTTATATCCTGTTGATTATCATAAACAATACGTAAAGCCGGAGTTTGACACCTTCCAGCTGACAGACCTTTCTTGCTATTTCTAGCTATATTACTCCACAAAACTGGACTTACCTTGTAACCTACTAGTACGTCTAATATCTGCCGACCTTGCTGTGCTCTAACTTTATTCATGTCTATAGTCCCAGGATTGTTAACTGCGTTCACTATAGCCTCCTTGGTTATTTCATGGAATATAATCCGTGGAGTAGAAAGAGACAGACCAAATACTTGACATATATGCCACGCAATTCCTTCTCCTTCTCTATCATCATCAGTAGCAAGAAATACCTTCGAAGCCCGCTTTATGTTGCTTCTTATATTGCTGATTTGAGACGATTTTGATTCAATCAATTTATAGGAAGGAGTGAACCCATTGCTGGTGTCTATACAAGACAACCCTGGGAGTTCCTGTATGTGCCCAAAACTAGCAATACACTTATACCCGGGTCCAAGGAATGACTCTATCTTTTTGCATTTTGCAGGAGATTCAACTATTACGAGTACATGGTCTTTCGACATGGTGGGTTGTGGGGAATGCTACGTAAGTTCCTAGGTGTGTAGTTATAAATACAAGGAAGAATAATAATTAATAGAGAGAATTATACTTAATATTTAAAATAGTCAATTTTAATTAAAATTGAATACTCTCCTCTAATCCTCATTGTATGAAGTGTATACTACTCTTTCATACATTTTATATCATACTTCACTGCAATAGATATTCAAAAATGATATACTTTTGGCAAAGTCCTCCACAAGTGTTGCTGAATGAACTTTATCGTCATAATGAAACCAGAGAAGAGGAGAGGAAGCTAACTTTCCCAGAAGACTCTGATAGCATACTTTCTTATCAAAATCACATTATGGATATTGTAAATTTAATCCTTCAGTATTATTACAATAGTCATGAAAGAAACTATGAGAAAGTTATCGTAGTCACTAACGAATTAGAAAACACAAATGATGTGACAAAGACAAATACAGTAGAAACATATAACCTTTTCGACCACGACATGTGGACAGTATCAGAAATAGCAGCCGTTCTTAAAAAATGTGATATTTTGACAAGAGCAGCAGGAAGAGAAATGGATAAAACTAGTCTAATTTGTAGAATGAAACAAGTTTACTGCAATACTGCATCAAACAAAGTTTTTAAACCTTCTCCTTTAGGCCACAATTGGAGTGAATTTTGGTATCCCTATATAGCTGAAGTTATAATGACTATAGCCACTGTTATTGCTACCCTAGCAGGAGTGCATTATCTATATACTTATTGCGAGCACTATCATTATATGCTGAGTTGCAGCGAGTGGAGGAAGATGTATAGTCTAGAATGTTACGTACTTAAGAAATCGAGATCGTACTTGGAAGAAATGAACTACAATTTGGTATACACATCTTTGTGTGGTTTGGGTATTGCTATGACAGGAATGTTCGCAAGAGCGAAAGCATACGCAACAAAAAGTACAGGAGCAGCTTGATAGATGAAATACTATTTAGGAATATAAAGCAATAATTTAAATAATAAATAAATACATTCTTACATTCTTTTTACTTCTTGACATAAAATTGACATACCTAATGAACTAAGAATGTATATATTATCAATACATATCATATAATTTTATTGTTCTGTTATTTATTTTACTTTCTGTTATTTATTTTACTCTTTGGGGCTTATCGGTAGAAAATCAGAATGAGTAAATACGAATTGGAGAAAAAGTACAAAGATATTTCTATTTGTGAGTACAACAATAGGATTACTCGTTTGCGTAAAGAAAAGATGAAACTTATGCAAGAAACTCAGATGATCCAAATGAAAATAGAGAAAGTACAGAGGTACAAGGTAGAATTTTGTGAAAAAGTTCTAGGAGGACACACATTACGTGAGGAGGTGGAATCTGGAATATATGGTGAAACTTTTAAGGTTTGTAGCACATGCGGTTTAGAAGTATAATGTAAAATAAATCGTTATATTAATAATTGTAAGTTATAAGTTATTACATAACCATAGAAGTAGAAAGACACAATAAATCATTCACTTAAAGATAAACATGGAAGCTACCACATCATCGAAACCTATTTTCATGAAATGGTCTTCTTCGAATATATCCGAAACCGATCCGTCCACATATAAAAGTTACTTAAAGGACATGCATAAGATAAAAGGGAAAGGCATTGTGAACACCGTATTACAGGAAGGTCAAGAGTTCATAAATAGTGGTATATCATCAATAGATATCAGTAAGAATAAGAAAGAAATGCACATAGACAAAATAAGTGAAAGAGAGTTGATACCACAAACTAACATGAATCCTTTCCTCCATGGTGCACAGTCTGATATAGGTGGGAACAAAGATTATATTAATGATATTACAGCTCAAGAGAAATATTTAATTCCTAAAAATTCGAACATGTTTTGTTAAAATGTGTGAAAGGTGCGTTCAATAAAGAAATTAAAAATTAATATAAAATGTAGACGCAATTGATTTATATGAATATATAATCATTTTTTATAGATAATGTCAATGTCACTTAAACTAGGAGCAAATACAACAAACCTCCAGCAAAACTATAGCTGTAGCAGCAAATCAGACGCTCATGATGATGCCAGAAGTACCTCTTTAAACATAAGTGAGGAGGAAGAGGACATAGAAGAGTCTATTCCTCCAATGTCGGTGAATACCCCTAGAATGAATTCACAAAATGAGCTTCTCATGGAGAATTTGATGACATTCTACAGTAATACCGAATATATGGATGTCATGATCAGTATTATCAATGGAGAGTCTAACATATCTTTACGCATAATAGACTGGTTTGCTACTAATTATGCTAAAAAGCACTTTACTGTGTATGAAATAAAGGAAGGGAAACGTTTCAAGGTATACATAGACTACAAATTAAAATTAAAAGCTTATTCTAAAAAACGATTTGATCCATTTTGCAGGTGGGATAGGATTTCTATTCCATACAAAGACAATACCATGGTACAGACTACACTTGGTCAATTAAACTTTTTCAAGTGGGCAATTGAAAACAAGGTGATTCACTACATTGAGGAGAATTATTCAACTATAGAACGAGATATGAATAGCAGAAACAGCACCGCTAAGAACAATTCCACGAGCAACTCCTCCAATAGTAATAAGAATAAAACTAGGAAGAAGCGAGAGGAGTTGTCGATATCCGCTTCAAGAAGTATAAAGAAAGAAAATGTACAGATTACTGTTACCTTTAACTAAATAAAAATTTAGCTTTTGTTATATTATTTATTGCAACTTTCGTACTACTCTGATCTGCTTTCCTTTTTCGAATCTTTCTTTATTCATTGTTCCTCTTTTTATGTTGCATTCTAAGCAACTTATAACTACATTTCCGTACGTGTGACATGCTGCGTTGTCTATCCTATCTAGCGTCCATTGTTTCTTCTCGTACTGTGTTCTGTATATCAAGTAGCATGTTTCCTTACAGTAGACACATTTCAATCTACTAGACACAAGCATCTCCACTGTATCATGAGGTGTTATGATGATATCATTAACAAGTTCTGAGGTATAATTTACGGAAATCGCGTTGGAGGAAGGAGCACAAAATTTTTTAATGTCTTGTCGTTTGTATCCTTGAATCTTTGCTTTCACATCATCTAACAATGTAGATAGGATAGGATCGTATCTTATGGTGACTGCGTTAGATGATAATTTCGCAGCCTTATCTATAAGAATATTCTCGTAATTTAAATATAACAAATTTATTAGTTGTACCTGCTTGGCATGATTCATGTATATGTCGTGCAGATGGTTATTGCTACTAAGATGATGAGGATGGTGGTTATTTGATATATCATGATTAGCTGGAAGATGATGGTAGTTATGAGATATAACATGATTAGAATACGAGTGACATTCGTTAGTAGACGATCGTTCTCCAATTATCTTATCGTTGTCACCGCCGCATATATTATCAAAAACAGTTTCAATGCTACTTTTTATTTTTCCTGAATTATCTATCCTATTCTTCTTGATTTTTTTCCTAGATGAAATAGTAATGGTTCTGTTAGTAGAAGAGCTCAATAGACGAGGGGGATCATTGTC
>JACLAC010007902.1_pt1 | contig 81433 bp, 62 predicted proteins | sample 8027881 | NCBI WGS metagenome assembly JACLAC01 (sample SAMN15725517, study PRJNA655200) | protist metagenome | isolation source: fluorescence activated cell sorting (FACS) single amplified genomes of... | place: Spain: Blaines Bay Microbial Observatory, Mediterranean Sea | collected 2016-01-19
AATCGTCGTCTGTCGCTTCAATCCCTCGAAGGCCGACGGATGATGGCGGCCGACATGTCAAGTTTATCGACTCTCGACATGTCTCTAATGGACAACTCAATTGCCAAATACGATGACACATCGTCCATGTTGGCCAGTCGGCCCATCGATCCGACGCAGGTTGATGCAGACAGAAAAGATCGCGTTACGGACCCACGGGCGAAATCCTGGTACGAAGGGTTAAGCCCCGCGGTTCGCAGCGCCGTGGAAAACGGACGCGACCTGAGCCAGTTCTCCAAATCAGACCTGATCAAGGCAACTTCGTGGGCCGTGATCACCGACGATAGCTCCCACGCCAAGAATCTGGTTTCAGACCTTACCCAAAAAACACTCGTGCAGGACCACACGGACCTGTTTGGCGGGACTTTGCCAGCCAGCGTGTACGAAGTGCACCTCAAAAACGCTCGCGATTACCTACAGTTGACAGCCCTCATTGGCAAGGCCGGCGTTCTGGATGTCATCCCTCTTTTCACTCAACGCAATGAAGCGACAGGAACCCTTGATCCCGCGACGGTGGCTGACGGCAATTTCGCAAATCAATGGCATCTGGACGCTACCGCAAATGACACTCAATGGGGTATCGACGCCGAGGGCGCCTGGGCAAGCAGCACGGGTGAAGGGGTGACCGTCGCAATCGTGGACTCGCGACAGCAGTTCAACCATCCCGATCTGGCAGGTAACAACAACGCCGCACTCAACTACGATGATGCCAATCGCGATTGGGATAACGATGGGACAGGAGACAACAATCCGAACGTGTTCCTGCCAGGCGGCCACGCCAATTGGCCCGGTATCGTCGACACCGATACCAATGCCGATGGGGTACCTGATAGCGATCAGATCCGTCAGCAGTCCCACGGCAGCGCAGTCGCCGGGATCGCGATTGGTGACGACGATGGAACGGGAATCGTGGGTGTAGCGCCGGACGCGAACTATGCGGCGTTCAACTTCCTCGAAAGCCCAACGCAGTCCATGACCAACACATTCTCAGCGGCCAACATCGCACCGATCGATGTCTTCAACAACAGTTGGGGAGTAGGTAACTCGCGAGAATTAAGGACCTGGTCGTTCCTGGAGATGCAAGCGGTTGAAAATGCAGCGACGAATGCCATTTTTGTAAAGTCCGCCGGCAATAACCGTGATGTCTTTAATGCTTTTCAAGGATGGGACCGTACCAACTACGACCCGTTGCACATTCGTCAAGCGGTCATAGTCGCTGCCGCCCGACAGGATGGCGGCGTTGAAGGGTACAGCAACCCCGGTTCGAACAACCTTATTTCCGCACCGGTCAACCGCACCGGAGTTGGAAACACCTGGACATCGGATGTCACTGATGGAATTGGTAACGCCGACAATCGTGGCTACGCCAATGGCAACCTTGCAACTCGCTTTAACGGTACCTCGGCAGCAGCTCCCATGGTCAGTGGCGTCGTGGCGCTGATGCTGGAAGTCAACCCAAATCTGGACTGGAGAGACATCCAGCACATCCTGATCGACACGGCTCAAAAGAACGGACTCATTGATTCCGACGCCGATGGAACCTTCGATGGCGGTGATGGAAACAGCAACGGGGTCATCGATAACTTCAATTTGCGGAACACCTTTGCGGCAAACGCAAACTACGATACTGATGGGGACGGTAATGTTGACCCCTACCACACGGGCTGGTTCCAGAATGCGGCTGGAAACTGGGTCAGCGACGACTTTGGTTTCGGAATGCTCGACGCCAACGCGGCAGTTCAAGCCGCCGCCGACTGGGATCCCATCGACCCCGAACTGCACCAGAACGGCCTCAAACAGACGATCAATGCCCCCGTCAATGAAGGAAACCTGGGTGGATTGAACAGCGTCTCGAATGTTGCTTCCTACCTGACAGATTCGCATCTCCAGGTGGAATGGGTCGAAGTCACGGTGAATGCCACCGTTCCCGACACCGATGAATTGATGCTGGTGCTTCAGTCACCCGGCGGAACGCAATCGGTGCTGATGGCTCCGGGGGGTACAACGGCGAACGCCAACATCTCGAACTTCACGTTCAGCACCAACCAATTCTGGGACGAATCGGCTGAGGGAACCTGGCGACTTCAGGCACTCGACACCGGCGTTGGTGATGGGCAACTGATGACGATCAACGATTGGCAACTCAGTATTCATGGCAAAAGCAGCGGACCCAGTCCACTGCAGGTAGTCAGTCTCGACGATCCTATTCTGGCGCCTGAAACCTTTACCATGTTGGCGATGGCAGGCGGTGGCATGTTACCGGATCAGTACGAACTGATTGACGTGCAGAAGGTTGGCGATTCACTGTCGATGGGCGTGTTTGGAAACGGGTCCGAATCGGGATTGCCAATGAACACGGGGCTCCTGTTCACGTCCGGCAAAGTGGTTGATGCCATTGGTCCAAACGACCGCCCCGACACCTCGACCAACTGGAACAACCCGGGTCATGACCTGCTGGACGATTTGACTGGCAAGGCGACGCATGATGCCTCCGGGTTGGAGATTATCTTCAGCCCCAAGGAAAACGTCTGGCTTTCCTTTGATCATTTGTTCGGTTCCGAGGAATTTGATGAGTATGTGGGGAGTCACTACAACGACGGCGCCGGGATTTTCCTGTCCCAACTGAAAAGGCGAAGCGGACACCCAAGCTTCGACGACTTCATCCCCCAGGCCCAGAACATCGCCCAAATCCTCCGCGGGACCGGCCCAACGGTGAACAACCTTGCGGGAGTCGATGCGAACGGAAACGTGTCAGGCAAGGTCTACGATCCGAACCATACCGATGGCGACATGAACTGGGAATACGATGGATCCAGCCTACTGACGACCTCCGGCGTCCAACTTCACGCCGGCAGGATCTATTACGTTGGGATGATGGTCGCCGACGCGTCGGATGGAATCTACGACAGTGCCTTGGCAATCAGCCTGGACCCGATCCTGAACACGCCAGCCGTCGACAATGGCAATGACATTGGGGACCTCGACATCGATGTTCAGTTGCCCACCCACGAGTTTGAATTCAAGGATATTATCGATATCACCCTCGACGGGAAGGATCTGGTCGACGCCACCGCCAAAGAATTGCGGGTGATGGCTTCCAGTGAAAACGACTTTGAGATCGCAGATTCCAAGGGTGTTGCCATGAAGGTGGAGGGTTCCAGATTCGAGGCGAATGTGACACCGCAGCAGACATTCCGGTCTGACAAGACGTGGGTCAATGACGGCTACTTCATGAAGGGCGACACACTTGTCCAGTCCGCTACGGATGGTGTCAACCGCATCGAGGTCGCCGGTAGCCGTTGGAAAAACTTCGTCAGCCCCTACGACGTCAACAACGATGGATCCACCACCGTCCTGGATGCCCTGAATGTGATCAACGAATTGGGGAAAGGAACCTACGCGGATCCAGACAGCGGACAGCTGCCCAAGCCGAGTGAAGTTGCAGAGTGGCGAGAAATGTACTACGACACGACCGGCGACGATCGTGCCTCAGCGTTGGATGCCCTGGTGGTGATCAACGAAATCGCACGCTCCGCCAACAATTCGCTAGAGGGTGAACTGACGGATGCAGCGATCCAAACATGGGATACCGAGATGGATCCGATGGTGGTCACCGATTGCCCTCGCGAACCAGAAATGCTGGTCAGTGGCAAGTCGACCCGTCTGTACTCTGCCTCAGACGCTTCGCACGACGATGCTGAACACATGCACGCCAGTGCGGATCCGACGGCCCGTCACAGTCCATACCGATCGGAAGGTTTTCACGTCGGCCCAGTTACCATTGGCGAGGCTACCGAAACCAGCAGTGACCGGGCTGAATTGGTTGACGCAGCCCTGTTAAGCCTGTTGGCAGAGTAGCGAGAAACAGGCTTCTTCCTCTCCGTAAGGTGATCGGGCAAGGTGCGGGAAAACTGGTCGACGATCCAACCATCTGCGAGCGACTGGCTCGCAGATGGATCTCGACCCAATTCTGGCGATGTCCGGGGATGCAGCAATCGCCTGTGCTACGACCAACACTCAAATAGTTTGCTGAATCGTCAGTACGGGGCCCAATCATCCAACTGCGAGGACTATGATCTGCGGAAGGCACCGATGCCTGAGAACGCTGCGTTCTCCAGAATCAAATTGTTTTCACTGACAGTCCCACAAGTTGATCGCTGTTCCCTGATCGCTGTTCCCTGATCGTGGGCTGGACCCTTAATCGATGTATCCTGAGTTCATGGAAAGTCTTGCCAACCGACCCGCGCTCACGGCGCTCCTCGCCATGATCTTCTGTGCCCATTCAGCAACAGGCCAGGATTGGAGCACGACGAAATACAGTGAAGTGATTGAGGAAATCAGGCGGCACCATGATCAACTGCCAACCACAGCCAGTACAACGGGTTTCATGCTGGGCACCCCAGATGTTACTGGCAACATGGTTGAGATGTCGTACATGTTTGGTTACGACGACGCCCAGTTCGGAATCAATGGCTACATGCCACTTCTGAACAAGTACGAGGTGGTAGGCAAAGATCCTTCCTGGATCCCCTATAACCTGCACACCATCAATCAGGATGCTGTGGGGATCTCTGGCTTTGTGAAAGCAGGCAGCCCGTTGGCCGCCGATGGGCTTAATGATGCCAACACCCCCTGGCTGACCAAGTCTGGCGAGCTGCTCCAATATCTGAATCAGCGCACAGAGCAATGGGACTTGGGACTCGACCCAACTTCTGATTCGCCAAAGAATCCGTGGCGTCGAGCAGCAGCGACCGTCGGCATGTTTTACGACACTGCAGGCCAAAACAATGCGGGTAGTTATGCGAACAACTACATCGTCACTTTCACCGTCGATCAAGATGCGATTTTCAGGCCTAACGGTAACCAGTCCGTCTTCGGCCCCGGGATGGATACGGCCATCGCGGCAGATTTTCAATGGGATGCGGGCATGGACTATTGGAAACCGAACCCCGCTTTCAATGCTCCGTGGCTGAGCAGCCTGAACAACAACCTGTACCAGTCAAGCAATGGATCGAAGTACGCCACCTTTGGTAGTTTTTACAAACAGTGGTGGCAGCAAAATTTGATTGACGGCACCAATTTCCCTTGGACCGGGATCGGATACACGTACGACTGGTACTATCAGAACAGGCTTGAGTGGAGCCACCTTGGCCCAGGCAACCAACCCAAAGGGGCGGGGCTCTCTGAGTTCGTTCTCATGCCAAGTCAGCCATCTGACTTGTGGGAAATTGGGAATATCGTGAGCATCCAAACAACAGCCCAGTACCTTGGCGATACTCAGCAGTGGGGCAGTTCGATGCAAACGTACTCAACCCCCGAACCAACCTCTTTGTATGTGTTCGGCATCACTGCGGCACTCTTTGCGGGCATCAAGCTGAGTCGCCGAACAAAGCAGACCCTTTCTGGCTTACTCGCTGCCACACATTCATCAGATGCATCGTCTGTTTCTGCGACTGGCGGATCATCAACTGCGCCACTCTGGACATCCAAATCCCGTTGCCGAGTACTCCATCGGCTCTCCACCGTCTGGCAACGACCTGATCGACCGAGTGACACTTCTGGGAGCTTGTGAAACTCCTGTGCGGTTCCGATCTGCTCTACGACTTACCGCCCGTGGTTTCAGTTGCTTTTTGATTCGCGTCCCCTTCGCCTGGTTTGGCGGTCATCTGATACAACCGTACGGAACCATCGGCATGCGCCACAGCCAAGCGGTCATTCCCCACCAGGTCCAACGCACGCGCAGCGCTTTTCATTGGGAAGGTATGAAACGCTGTTTCCTGACCCTCTTTATAAAACCAGATCTCACCTTTGCCACTTTTTTCAGCCCCAGCGCCGATCGTGAAGCCTTGCGGGTGAAATCGCACTGCCCAGGCGACTCCCTTGAATTTCTCAGCAGCTCGCAACTTGCTTTTCGCCTCTCCGGTTTTCCAGTCGAACACCACGATGATCGGATCCTGGATACCCGCAAAAGAGTTCACAACCTTTGTGATTCCGGCGCTGGCCCACAGTTCCCCATCGGGATTGAATTGCATGTCTCTGGAGCCGCCCATGTCTGCAGCAAATTTTTTGTCGTAGCCAGTCATCACACTGGCATCGATCGTGCGCTGCTTCTTGCTGGTCTTGAGATTCCAGACAAACACAGCACCCATCAGATCCTGTGAAACCAGGTGTTCGCCATCAGGATGAAAGTCAACGCCGTAGACATGCCGTTCGTGTCCCGAAAACTGTTGGACCAATTCTCCATTTTCAGCGTTCCAGACTTTCACCATCCGATCATTTCCGCCGGTCGCAATTCGCTTGCCATCAGGACTGAGCCGCACCCAGCGTGCCGCGCCCTGATGAGCCTGAAAGCTCAGTTTCATGCCCGGAATCTCATGAGAGAGATCCCAGATTTTGATCACGCCTCCCCAGCAAGCGGTGTAGATCAAGTTTCCATCGGCCGAAAAATCGATCGAGCGCACCCAACTTCTGTGTCCCGTCAGTGCGAAGTGATTTCCATCGTGCAAATTCCACAATTGAACGTCCAGGTCCTGCGCACCGGCAGCCACGTAGCGACCTGTCGGATCAACTCGCAACGTCGTCAGTGGATTCTGATGCTTCAGCTCAGCGGTCTCGTGCGTTTGGGTCGGGTCAATCGGTGGGCTGGTATTCATGACAACAGCTCCTGAATTGGCTCGGCCGCAGGATCGCCGATGGGAATCGACCGCCCGGGCAAATCGTGGTCCCGGTAGGAATCAAGTCCGACCGCCGATAGATAGGTATGGAACAGGTGACCTGCATCAACTTCTCGCTCTGCGACTTTCGTACCCTCCGCATTCGTCTTTCCAATGATTGCCCCCGGTTGAATACCACAGCCGCCCAGTGCCATGGACCAGGCGGTTCCCCAATGGTCACGACCATATTTCGTGTTGATTTTGGGAGTGCGTCCCATTTCCGAGTACACGATCACCAAGGTGCTTTCAAGCATTCCACGATTGCAGAGATCGTCCAGCAGCATCGAGAACGTTTGGTCGAATTCACCCAACTGCTCGAGATGGAAGTTGAAATTCTCTGCGTGGGTATCGTATCCATGATGCGTCACTTTTACACACGTTGCACCGTTTTCCAGCAGGTTACGAGCTAGCAGACAATGCTGTCCGAAATCGTGTCGCCCGTAACGATCGAGATCTTTCTCCGCTGCTTTTCCCTCAAACATTGCCTTGCGTTTCATCAACTTGGCAGCCTGTTCGTAGGAACTGTTGTAGACGTCGGTCAGGGCGGGGGAACGTTGTTTGGAAAAGCGTTGGTTGAATTGCACTCGTAGATGCTCGCGTGCCTCGTCCGCAGAATCGTCAATCGACGACGGAACCTCCAGATTTCCCGGGGGCTTATTGCCATCAAGTTTCAGTTGCGCGTGTCGTGCTCCGAGGAACGCGGCTGTCGAGTCGTTGATGCCACGTTTGCTAATGTGAATGTAGCCAGGCAAATCGCCGTCTGGAGGCGCAAGGTACCTGGAAGCAACCGAGCCCACATAAGGATACTCGCCAGCCCGCCGTCCCTTCTCCATGAACAGCATGCCCTGACTGTGATCACCGATCCTGGAGTTGATGCTCCGCACGATCGAAAGCAGGTGCATTCGCTTGGCCGTGTGAGGAAGCAGTTCCGAGATATGCATTCCCGGCACCGATGTTGCAATCGCCTGAAATGGGCCGCCAAACTTTGTTCCCGGCTTGGGATCCCATGACTCGAGTTGGCTGACACCTCCTTGCAAATAGATCTGCAGAATCCGCTTTTGCTGCTGCTCCAAACCAGCGGCAGTTGCGGGGCTCATGAGCGTTCCCCAACCGATCGCATTCGCTGCCATGGCGCCGGCAGCCGAGCCAGCGAGAAATTGCCGGCGGGCAATCAAGTGGTCGATCCCGTTACAGTCTTGATATCGTCGCATGAAAATCCTTTCGCAAAATCCTGGTCAGTGGTTGAAGCGAAACTCGTCCGAGGCAAGCCCAGCCCAAACCAATTGTCGAATTTGTACTTTACGATCCTTGCTTTGCTCGAGCAGAGCCTCGATCAGTTGGGTCTCTTCCGTGGTGGGCATCCGCGAAAAAACAGACAGGTAGTATTCGTCGGCAACTTCAGAGTCATCCATTGCCACCAAGCGGTCCGAAAGCCCATTCTTCAAAACCACCCAGCGTTGAACTAAATCGCCATTGCGCAGAAACAGGGCTTGGTCGGCAGAAGCGTCGAACCGAGCTTGCTGCACTCCCTCACTCCCAAAGACTCCGGCAAAGATGACCACATTGCCACGCAACGCCTTGTTCAGATTCTTCTCTTGCCATACTGGATCACTCGCGATCTGTTTCTCTTCTGTCTTTTCCTGTTTTGCAATTAACGAAGCAAGCTGTTGATCGGCCACTCCGGTCGCCTGCATCATCGACCACGCGAGTTGCTCGGGCGACAGTGGCTTCAACAGCGCAACCGAAAAATCTGTAACATCCCCGGGATTCCGGTCGCCAGCGCGTCGTTCGTGCTGACTGCTACGTTGATAGGCATCCGTTAACGCCAACTCTCGCAACAAATGCTGGATATCGTACTCATGCCTCAACAGCGAATCGGCTAGCAGGGTGAGCAATTCGGGGTGTGACGGTGGATTCGCCGCATGCCACATGTCAACGGGTTCAACTAAACCCCGGCCCATCATGAGTGCCCACAACCGATTAGCGATGCTGAGACGAAACGCCTCATTCGCGGGATCCGTTAGCGACTCCGCCAACTGCAGGCGCCGACTGTACACCGGCACGGACCGAACGTCCTTGGCAGGTTCGACTTTGTACAACTCGTCCCCATGGGGCGGATCGGAGATCGGAGAGGCATCCAGCATCCGCGGTTCCGTCTTTTCTTTCTCTGAAGTGAAGACAGAAGTGAACTCAATTTCGCCTTCAGCTTTTTCGCCAATCGATGACTTCTTCGTCTTTGGGTCCTTAAACAGGTAGCTTCGTTTGATGAACGCTGCTAGCCCGTAGTAGTGGCGTTGAAGATAGTCGTCGATTGCGGGATGGTCGTGACATTGGGCGCATTGCAGGTCGCGACCCAAAAAAATGCGCCCGAGATCTCGAGTGACGTCATCGACATTCAGTTCACGATCCAAAAAAAACCGTGCCGCTGGACGCGTAATTTCGTCGGTTCCATCCGCTGTCAAAATTTCCTTTGAGAGTTGAAGCCAGGACTTGTTGTGCCGAAACGACTCCCATAGATACTCTTCCCATTGCTCGGTCGTCACATGCTTGCTGGCTCGACGCTCCATCAGCATGACGTCGAAAACGACTTGCATTCGCCGGGCATATTGTGGTGAACCTAGTAACTTGTCGACCAGCTGCACTCGTTTGTCAGGTGACGGGTCGGCCAGAAATTCACGCGTCTGGGCGGTACTGGGGATCGAACCGACCAGGTCCAAATGGATGCGCCGCAAAAACGAGGCATCGCTGCTCGTCTTGGCGGCCGGAGCACCGAATTCCGGATGAGCCAGCACGAGTGCGTCAATCTGCTTGTGCAGTGGTTCCCGTCCGCAAAGTGATCGCGGGTGAATCGCCATACTGCTAATGACGATTCCCAGGAACAATAGGGCTCGCAGATGTGGCACGGAGGTTCCAAAAGCGGCAGGTAAGGACAGGTGGGATTGCGATGCCAGCTGTGCGGATCGCGACCGATATTTTAACACAATCATTTGCCCCGTGCCTTACGCGTTTCAAACGCCCGGCAGATAAGAACTCACCCGGCAACCCGATACGTGAGCGAGCGTTCAGCAGATCCCTCAATCACGCATCTGACTACGTTTTTCAGGTCTCATCCGGATGTTCCACCCCGCCCGTTGGCGGCATCGCCTGTGAGTTGGAAATGAACAGGCCGACGCGGGCGACTGCATTGTCAGTCAAGGATGGCAGCGGGACGTAAACCCGCTCGGCAAAGCGGACTTCTTTGCCACGATTGCCTACCGGACCATCGCCGCGAGGTTCGGTCCGAAGTGGCGGCATTGAGCTCCACGCGCAAAGACCGCGTCTTCCGCGCGCTTCGTTCTCCCGTTAACATGGGCTCAAAAGGAACCTGGATCATGACAGTTCAAACGGCGGATGTGATCGTCATTGGTGGGGGCGTTGCAGGATTGAGCACGGCCATGCAACTTGCGATGCATGGGGCGACCGTCATCGTCGTTGAGCGAGAGCGGCTTGGAAATGGTTCAACTGGACGGGCTGCCGGACTGCTCGGACAGCTTCGTGGCACCGCCGAGGCCACCCGGATGCTGATGGATGGTGTTGAGGTGGTCAAAGACCTTGAGCAGCGCGCGGACGTGGAGATCTTCGTTCAGACCGGGTCATTGCGGATCGCGGAGACCGAACAGCGTGCGCAAGAAATTGTTGATCTGGTCGCGATGGGCAAAGACATCGGCTTCGACATCGATCACATCGACAACGATGAAGTGGCTGAGAAACTGCCGTACATGCGGAGTGACGATCTGCTGGATGCCTGCTACTGCCCCACGGACGGACACTTGCAACCCGCCGAACTGGTCAGTGCGTACATCCGAGTCGGCAAGAGTCACGGCGTCCGGTATCAACCGAACTGCCCCGTCGAAGGCGTGATGATCCAAGGCGGCAGGGCGATCGGAGTCAAGACATCGAACGGACCGATCCACGCGCCGGTGATTGTCAACGCAGCCGGACCATGGTCGTATCTTCTTGCCGATTTGGCTGACACGGTCTTGCCGACGGCCGCTGTGGGACACGTCTATCTGACGACACGCCCAGACGCCGCCCATCCCGTCGATCGCCTCAGTCCAGCGATCCGCGACCGCCACTTACGACTTTACACCCGTCCGGAAAGTGGCGGCTTGATTGTCGGCATCTACGGTGAAGAGACCGTCGAATACGACATGGCCAAACTGCCCGTCGACTTCGACATGTCGGCCATGAAAGCGCGATTGGATGACATTCATGTGGCTACGCTGGTTTACAACGCCCAGCAACGTTTTCCCTGGATTAACGAGCGAACGCCCATGACGATCACCACAGGCATCATGACGTTCACACCGGATGGAAAGCCGTTCTGTGGCAAGATGCAAGACATCGAGGGCCTCTACCATTGCTCAGGTTTCTGTGGCCACGGGATTGTCCAAAGCCCGACGATCGGCGTGATCATGTCCGACCTGATCCGCAATGGAAAGACCGATTACGACATCGCGGCGATCGAAGCCGACCGCTATTTCGACGTCCCAGGTTTCCAGGACCGCGCCGAAATCAAATCCAAGTGCTACGAAATGCACGCAGGGTACTATGGACGCGTCGAAGGAAAGCAATAGTCGTTTGATGAAAATCCTTGTACCAACCAAACGTGTTCCGGACACCGACCAGAGGATTCGTCTGCAAGCCGACCGCAGCGGAATCGAGGACGACAATCTGCCGTATGTCGTCAACCCATTCGACGCCATCGCCGTCGAAGAAGCGCTGCGGATTCGCGAATCCTCCGCGACTGAGGTCGAAGTCGTAGCGATCGGAATCGGGACCAACGAGTACGAAAGCGAGTTACGGACGTCCCTGGCCATGGGTGCCGACCGTGCCATCCTGGTCGAGTGTGCCGAACCAGTCGATCCGTGGAATGTGGCTCGCATCCTGGGCGAGATCGCCAACCGCGAGAAGCCTGATCTGGTCTTGATGGGGAAGCAGGCGGTCGACGACGATGCGAATCAGGCAGGCCAATTCGTGGCTGCACTGCTCGATTGGCCGCAAGCCACGTTTGCATCAAAAATTGAATTCGTCGAAGACGGTGTCCGCGTCTCGCGCGAAACCGATCTGGGAACCGAAGTCGTTCAAGTCAACCTGCCAGCCGTGATCACGACCGACCTGAGGCTGAATGAGCCGCGGTATGCGTCCTTGCCCAGCATTTTGAAGGCCAGAAAGAAACCGATTGAACGGATCAACTTTGCCGAACTGGGGATCGATCTTGAGCCACGCCTCCAGGTCCTTGACATGGAACTCGCCTCGACAGGGCGCCATTGCGTTCGCGTGAACGATGTGGATGAGCTACTTCGCCGACTTCGAGACGAAGCCAAATTGATATGACGGATAAAGGTATGCGAATCCTGGTCGTCGCGGAACACGATGGAACAACGCTTCGCTCCGGCACGCGGTCTGCCATCGCTTTCGCCAACTCGGTCGCCGAGCAAAGCCGGGGTGAGGTCGAATGTCTCGTGATCGGTCATGGAATTGACGCCGTCTCGCGCGACGCTGCCTTCATTTCACCGATCCTCAGCGTGGACGCCGCGGCCCTCGCCGATCCGGTCGCCGACCGTTATGCGAAAGTGATTGCCGATGTCGCGGCTCAGCGCGAAGCGGACCTTGTTGTCGCCGCCTCGACGACCTATGCCAAAGACATCGTTGGTCGTGCGGCAGGACTGCTCGGAGGCGCAATGGCCAGTGATGTCGTGGGGCATGAAGTTCGTGATGGACAGCTTATCCTGCGACGTCCGATGTTCGCTGGCGCCGTAACCGCCACCGTGACACTGACCGGACATCCTCAGATCGTGACCGTTCGGAGTTCGTCCTACGAACCGCCCAACGCGATTGACGCGCCATTCGAGATCACACCCCTCAACATCGACGAGTCGTCGCTGCCGAGCCAGATTCGTTTCGAGCGGGTTGAATCCAAAGCAAGCGCTCGACCCGATGTAACCGAGGCGCGAGTTGTCGTCTCCGGCGGTCGGGCGCTGAAAAATGCGGATGACTTCGAGCGACTTGTCGGCGGCTTGGCCGATCAACTTGACGGCGCGACGGGGAGTTCCCGCGCCCTGGTCGATGCAGGCATCACGTCGAACGAACTTCAGGTCGGTCAAACCGGCAAGATTGTCGCGCCGGAACTGTATCTCGCGCTGGGTATCTCCGGCGCGGTGCAACACTTGGCAGGGATGAAAAACTCCAAGGTCATCGTGGCAATCAACAGCGACCCGGACGCTCCAATCTTTGACATGGCCGACTACGGAATTGTCGGCGACGTCTACGAACTTGTTCCACAGATCATCGACAAACTGCATGCCAGATGAATCGGTCACACGCGAGATTCTCGGGAACGTCGACTCCCTGTCGAGGTGGATTTTTTACGCGCTAGCGACCGCTTCGCTCGGGTGCTTCGCTTTCGGGATTTATCGACGAGTGCGGTTGTGGCGACTCGGGAGGCCAAAACGCACCCGTGCCTTGCAAGACAGTGGAAACAGGACATCGCGGATTGGCCGACGGCCATGGAGTGCCGTCGTCTTGGACCTGCTGGCTCAAAGAACCATGTGCAAGGGACGATCCCGCGCGGCCTTGGCACACCTGCTGCTGTTCGCCGGATTTGGAGTGCTGTTTATCGGCACTCTTCTGGTCGCAATCGAACATTACGCGGCCGCAGCGATTGGACGTGAACCAACCGAACCGCTGTTCCACCGGGGGCTCTACTTCGCCGTTTACGAATTCGTTCTCGACACGGCCGGACTTGCGCTGTTCGCTGGCTTGTTCTGGTTTATCCGGCGCCGCTGGAAAAGAAATACAAGCATCAGCCAGGGTGCACTGGATTGGCTCGTGCTGGGCACACTGGTGCTTCTCGGTGTCACGGGGTATCTGATCGAAGGGTTGCGGATCATCCGCGAGCAGACACCACAACCAGGCTTCTCCTACGTCGGACTGGGCGTGGCACGACTGTTCGAATTCATGGGCGTCACACGTGCGAGCGCTTCTTCGATCCACTTTGGGTTGTGGTGGATTCACGCCGTGTTTGCGCTGGGGTTCATCGCGGCGTTTCCTTACACAAGACTGCTGCATTCCATTGCCGGAGCCATCAATCTTGCTCTGGGCAGCGAACCACTCGGCACGATGAGCCCTGTCTCCATTGAAGACGTCGAGGAAACAGGCTTGGTCGGTGCGGCGAACATCGAAGACTTCACGCGACCCCAACTGCTGGAACTGGATGCCTGCGTTTCCTGTGGTCGTTGCCAGGACGCCTGTCCGGCGTTCGAGGCCGGCAAACCGCTCTCGCCGCGCGATGTCGTGCAGGATCTGCGGTCGGTCCTCAACACCGCGGGACAGAGTGCCAATCCGTGCAACTTGCATGACACAATCTCGGCCGAGACCACGTGGTCATGCACGACGTGCAATGCTTGCGTCGATACGTGTCCGGTGGGAGTTGACCCCTTGAGGTTCATCCTTGACTTGCGACGCAACCTTGTCGCCGAGGGTGGTCTGCGCGGGTCGCCGGCGTCGTCATTGCAGAAGACTCAGCGGTCCGGCAACCCGTGGGGCCTGCCTGCGGATGAGCGTTTTGATTGGGCCGAAGGGCTGGACGTTCCCCGAGCAAGCGATCACCCTGATTTCGACGTTTTGTACTGGGTCGGTTGTGCCGCGGCGTATGATCGACGAATTCAGAAAGTCGCACGCGCGGTTGTTAAACTCCTGCAGGCTGCCGATGTGAACTTTGCAGTCCTCGGTCCCGAAGAGAGATGCACGGGGGAGTCCGCGCGGCGCATGGGGGATGAATTCCTCTTTCAGGAACTGGCCGCCACGAATCTGGAAACGCTGGGCCGCTACTCGGTCAAGAAAATACTCACGCACTGTCCGCATTGCCTCAACAGTTTCAAGAATGACTACCCGCAATTCGGTGGCCGGTTCGAAGTTGTCCATCACACAGAGTTTCTCGCCGACTTGGTCTCAGAGGGCAGGTTGCCAATTGATCCGACCAACTCCCGATCGCCTCAAAAGCTGACCTATCACGATCCTTGCTACCTGGCACGGGTCAACCATGTAACTGCGGCTCCACGAGACCTGATCCAATTGACCCTTCCCGCGACGGAGTCGGGTGAATTCGTCGAGTTGCCGCGGAACGGTCGAAACACCTCATGCTGCGGAGCAGGCGGCGGCCGCATGTGGTTTGACGACGCCCCGGACCGTCGTGTGGGAACGAGTCGAGTGAGTGAAGTGCTGGAGACAGGTGCCGAAAACGTGGTCGTCTCCTGCCCATTCTGCCTCACCATGATCGGCGATGGGCTCGCTGCGCAGGGCGGCGGTGCTAAAGCTCAGGATATCGCGGAATGGCTCGCCGAGGCGTTGGGCACGAATGACTGAGTAAGGCCCACCACGTCGCTTGGCAAACGCGATTGCATCCCTACCGCTGCTTCCCTGTTCGTGACGTTTCCCATTTTGAAAACGTTTCCGACTTACTTCTCTTTGCAGATCGAGTTTGGTAGACTGCAGCCTGCAAGTTCCTGGCTCGCACGGGGAACTTGGACCCCACAAGAATCGCGCCCCTGTTAGGCGTACCCAAGCGTTTTACCGGCTCGAGTGCGGCGAGACACCTTACCGAAAGGCAGGAACTCTTGGACGACGACATCCCCTATCTACTGCTGACACCAGGTCCGCTGACGACTTCGCGAACCGTTCGTCAGGCGATGATGACGGACTACTCGACCTGGGATGTTGACTACAACACCGTCGTCAACCAGATCCGTCAGACACTTGTGGAACTTGCCACGGACCAACCCGATTACACCTGCACGCTGATGCAGGGTAGTGGCACCTTTGCCGTTGAATCCACTCTCGGTTCCGTCGTTCCGCAAGATGGAAAGGTCCTGATCATCAGCAACGGCGCGTACGGCAAGCGGATGGTACAGATCGCGGACCGGTTGAACATCGACCACGTCGAACTCGAACACGGCGAAACCGAACCACCCAACCTTGGCCGTATCCGGCAAGCATTGTCCGAGGACTCATTGTTTTCGCACGTCGCGATGGTTCACTGTGAAACGACGACGGGGATGTTGAATCCGGCCGAGCAGGTCGGAAAACTCGCAACCGAGTTTGACAAGTGCTTCATTCTCGACGCCATGTCTTCATTTGGCGGCATCCCGATGAGCATGGAGAGCACTTGCGCCGACTTCATTGTCTCATCGGCGAACAAATGCATTCAGGGAGTCCCAGGCTTTGGCTTCGTCGTGGCAGCAAGATCGTCGATGGAGAAGATCAAGGGTCAGGCGCGCTCACTGAGCTTGGATCTCTACGACCAATGGCAGGAGATGGAAAACAAAGGCGGCAAGTGGCGTTACACATCGCCCACACACGTCGTGTGCGCGTTTGCACAGGCGATTGAAGAGTTGATCAGGGAAGGCGGCATCGCTGCCCGGCATCACCGCTATTGTGAAAACCACAGCCGGCTCATCGACGGAATGGCACGACTTGGGTTTGAGACATTGCTTCCCTTGGAATTGCAATCGCCCATCATCACAGCATTCCGCTATCCGGAAGATCCACAATTCGAATTCGCCCGCTTCTATGAAAGAATGAAAGCACGCCGATTTGTCCTATATCCAGGCAAGGTGTCCGATGCCGCATGCTTCCGCATCGGCACGATTGGCAACGTTTTCCCCCAGGACATTCGTGAACTGCTGACTTGCGTTGACGAAGCCGTCAACGAGCTTGGGATTCAGATGGCCAACGCGTGAGGGCGTCAGCGAAACACTTCTGCAAAAGCCTCGGACCGATCTTTCGCTCGAGGCATTCCATCAACCGACCTGAAAGATACTCAATGAAAACACCGCCTAGCAAAGTCTGCACGCGATATACAGAGCATTACCTCAGCGTGGACTCCGTCCGGATTCCCGCGATTGCGCGCTGCTGGGAAATTTCGGACGCAGCTGCCGAAAAGCTGGCCCAGTCCGATGATATCATGCCGTTACTCTGTTTACGCAAGCTTACCGTCAAGGTCGCTCGTCATTTGGCGACCAGCAACGCAAAAATGCTCTGCCTGGATTCGCTCGACAGAATCTCTAACGCAGCGCTCGAGGCGTTGGTTGAATTCAAGGGTGATTACCTGAGCATCGGTCTGCTGAAACTGAGCGACGAACAGGCGGAGATCCTCTCGGGATATTCTGCTAACGACACGCATCAGACTTTGGCTCTCAACGGATTAAGCGAACTCACTCCGACGGCGGCGGATCACCTCAATCAAATGGCACCCAAAAAGAAGTTGGGGCTGATACTGGATCTCAACGGGCTGCCGGAATTATCCGACAAAACGGCTGACGCGTTACGCAATTTCGGAGTGAATCTCAAGAAGGAACGTTACCCACGCCTTGGGTTGGACGGAATCACCGCCCTCTCGCCTCACGCCGCCCAACGCCTGGTCGAGATTCCCGGCGCCTGCGGACTGGACCTCGCTTCGGTCCGTACGTTGTCGGTGGAAGCGTGTGAACATCTCGCCTCGAAAAAGCACACCAGCGACTACCGCATCGAAGGATTGGATTCGCTAAGCGTGGAAGCCGCCGAAGTTCTCGCGAAATCCAAATGCCAGATTTACATCAACGTTTCCCCTCTGGCCGATGAGGTTGTCGCGGCGTTGGAAACCGGTAGAGAATTAAGCCTTACCACCGACACCGGATGGCACGGAGACGACTGAGAACCATCCCGAATGGTACGTTTTCCCGCTGACCTGCTATTTTCAATGACGGGAAACCATCAACGCAAACGTGAGTAGCGATGGCACGGGGTCATCCGGAATTTTCGGCTTGTGGTAAACCCGGTGGTTACCCACGTGACACCATGACGGCTGTGAATTTGAGCCAAATGCAGAGGTGATGCGAGCAACCCCATGACCGACGGGGAACTGACTACACAGTCTTTGCTCCGACGAAGAGTTCGCAAGATGGCCCCGATGGCACCGAACTGGTGTTGACACGCCACACCGCGTGAAATGGCACTCACTGAAAACCCTTGCAAGCTCTCACTGACAACCCTTGCAAGCTGAAGGGTGGCAATCAACGGTTCCAAGTATTGGTATCGGACTGCCACCTCGAGAATGCGGCATCAATCGCTGACATTTCAGTGCGGACCAGCAATTGCCCCCAGCACGCAGACACCGGTGGAGAGTTCCAGTGGAGTGATTGAAAGGGCTCGCCCCGCCCATCTACACCCGCGGTCTGATTATTGTTTATGCTGAGGGCGGCCAACCAATATTTCAACAACGAGGCGAGCATGCATCATTTCAAAACGGCGGCTGTCTGTTTTGCGGTCGTTGCGATCTTTGGATGTGAGCGTTCACAGCCCACGCCACCCGTTGCCAACAATCCAACGCCACTTGAGTTGCCTGTATCAGCCGATTCCATTGGCATGGAATTCAAGTTGATCGCCGCTGGCATGTTCACGATGGGTGAAGGTGATGGCGCACACGAAGTAACGCTCACAAAACCATTCAAGATGGGGGTCCATGAAGTCACACAGGCTCAGTACGACCAGGTCATGAAGAACAACCCGAGTAAATTCAAAGGTGCTGGGAATCCAGTTGAAATGGTGAGCTGGGACGATGCGGAGGCGTTTTGCCGCAAGCTAAGTGAGCTGCCAGCCGAGAAAGCTGCCGGCAATGTTTATCGATTACCCACCGAGGCGGAGTGGGAATATGCGTGTCGTGCAGGGACCAATTCTGAGTACAGTTTTGGAGCTCATGAATCGAACTTAGGCGAGTATGGTTGGTGCATGGAAAACTCTGACGAGAAACCTCATCCGGTAGGCAGCAAGCTACCCAACGCTTGGGGTCTGCATGACATGCACGGCAATATTGATGAATGGTGCAGCGATTGGTTTGAAGATCACACTGGTGGTGCGGTGACCGACCCCACGGGGCCTGCATCTGGCTCGCTCCGGGTGCTTCGCGGCGGCAGTTGGAAAAGCAACGCTGGCAGCGCCAGTTCCGCGAACCGTGACCGGCTTGCGCCGTCGTTCCGTGACGACTGGCTGGGTTTTCGTGTCGTCCGCGGAACCGTCAAGTAGGAGCTTTCCATTTCAGACGAGTAGGCCGCTAAGCTCAATGGCCACGGGATCGCTGCTTTTTTGCGCTGTCACCGTTTCGGCTGCAATGTTTTCGTCGGCTTGGTCGCGCTGTATTGAATCGCGCCGATATCCCAGTTGCCAGTCTTGGGCAATGGACGCCCGTCGAAGTCCGTTTCATAGAACTCGCTGAGGTTGATCGCTTTGCCGCGTAATGGGCTATCTGCTTTGAGGTGATAATCCTGTTTCTGCAGATCAACAAGGCCCGGATCGCCGCTGCCTGCCTGGCTGCTGTCACCCTTATACTGAGTGCCGGGAGATTGGTACTTTGAGTACCAATTGGCTGTTTTAAGCGCGCCGCCAGATCGATTACCGGTATAAGGAGAGGACGAGTAGATAAACAGATTGTTCCTGAAATGGGCCCCAGAAGGTTCACCAACAGGCATTCCGCCCCGGACATCAATACGGGCGCCGGCATTCTGTGACCTCCCGAATCCGTTGTATCGGGCGATCGTGTTGTTATCAAAGTAGATGTCAGTGCAGGGTGCCAACATGAACAGCCATGACTGTCCATCGTAGCAAACATTGAAGGACACTCTCCAGTTATAGATTTCCTGTCGATACCGCGGCCAATCGTAGTCCCAGCTGGATTCAATGAACCCAGCATTGCCCTCCGAGTAGTTATGGTGAATGTAGATATTTTTTTTATGATATCTGCCGCAGTCTATTTCGATAGCGCCGCCGTCTGATCCCCATGGGCTGTCTTTGGTTCCAAAGTTCCTGATTGTGTTGTATGACACTTCCTGGTTTCCGATGTTCAAGTGGATTCCCATCGGTCCCCAGCTACTTTTTGACGTCCGCCACAGCGCATAACTCGGGCCATCCAGATAATTCTCTGTGATCAAGGTATGCTCGCCAGCTGACATGATGCCCTGGCCGGTGTTGATGAATTCATTGTTGCGGACAATGCAATGATCCGAACCGCGATCGATCCGGAGCGCGGCCAGTTTCGTCATGATGATCATCCCTGATACGTGCTCCCCCGGCGTATCGTGAAAATGCAGGTTTTCTACGATGATGTAGTCACCGCCAAGGATAATCGCGTTGCCGCTGGCATCACGGGTAGTGGGATTGGTAAACTTGGGCAGCTCGCCCGTCCCGTAGCAGGTCAGCCGTATCGGCTTGGCCGCTGTGCCAGATTCACTGATCAGAATATTGCCGGAGAAGGCAGATCCCTTCTTGAAGTGGACGACATCTCCCGCCGCCAGTGCTGCTGACTCCGCTTTCCTATGCGACTTCCATGGCGTGCCTATCGAGAGACCGTCATTGGTATCTGATCCGTCGACCGAATCGATGTAATAATCAGTTGCGCTGCAGGGTGCGACCAGAACGCAAGTGACAACGAGGAATAGCGCCAAACCTTGTAATTCCAGGAGATGCCTCGGAAACATGTTGTTCGCCTCGAATGGTAGGTGATCTCGATTCATTAAGTAAAAGAGCTCTGAACCGCGACAGGCTACAGGTCTCTCCTGGTTCACAGATATTCTATTGTTGTCTTCAGCACGCGTAATGCCGCAGCGATCCGCCGGATTAGCGGCATCACTGCATCGTAGAAAAACCGAACTGAATTGTTTGAGAAGGACGGCAGCGGAAAGTAAACCACGTCGTGCTCAACTAACCAACGCCCCGCCCCGCACCTCGTCGCCGTCGCAATCATCCACGACTGAGCGTTGGCGTGAAGAGAAGCCAGTAGCCGCTGATCGCGCCAGGGAAGCAAAGTTCGCAGGTAATGAGGATGTCAGCGTCGAGCATCAGTCTTCGTCGGCGAAGGATGGGTGTTTGCGAAGTATTTCTGCGGATGAATCTGGTGTTATATATTCAAGCTGTAGTTCGAGCGGGCCCTCAATACCAGCCAAATGTTTTGCCGCTTCGATGCTTATGTTTTCCAGATTCTGCAGTCTCAATCCTCCCTTGTGCTTGGAAAGCTCGACGGAAACTTCATCAGAGACAGTGAGCACTTGATTTAGCAACAGTTCTCCATTGTGAGTTGCTAAGGCTGCAGCGACCATTTCAGAAAGAGATTCCAAACCGCTCAATGTCAGCTGCGACTGGGTTCCAGCTAGAGCCTTAGCCGATTCGGCACCTATCTCTGTCAAACCATCAAGCCATAAAACGCCCTCTCGTTTTCCGAGCGCTCGAGCGATCTCTGGCGAAATGCTTTGCAGCCCGTCAAGGTTTAACGTCGCCTTTACCCCGCACAAGCTTTCCGCCACTTGAGGAGAAATCTTCGTCAAACCACTTAAGGCCAACTGTTCCCCTTCATACCCGGATAAGACTTCTGCTAGTTCATTGGACAATGAAGTTATCCCTGATAGCTCGAGTTCTCCGTCCGTTCTGACAAGAGTTGTCGCGATTTCCATGGGGAGTTCTGTAAGGGATGGAAGAGCGACCCTGCCACTTTCCGCTAGCTTTTTTGCCAGTTGAATGTGACCAGCGGTTTCATCAAATGATGTCAGTCCTGATAGAAGAAGTGTACTCTTGAATTGTGCAAGCATGATGGCTTCGGTTTCCGAAACCTGTTCGACTCCGAGTTCTACGGTCCCCGGAAGCCGAGCCAAAGCATTGTAGGATCCTTCATCCAAAGACCTGACGCTCCTTAAACTCAAGTAATAATTGCCATTTGCGAGAATCTCGGCGACTTCGGGTGATAACTCATTAAGACCTGAAAGGTCGAGTTCGCCTTCCTCCTCGAGCGCGTCCATCAGTGTTTCAGCGTTTTCCTTGCTTAACGAAGTTAGTTCGCCAGGAATTAATGGCAGGTCGACGCCTGCCGCTTCAAGTGATGGCCGCAAGGCAGATTTAATTTCCGCGTCATAGGCCTCTTCATATTTATGCAACACTTGTTGGATCGTTGATGGTGCTAACTTGACCCTTCCAAGTCCCTTTAACACCATGTTCTGCCATTGCCAATCATCAGACTCCAGGTGTTCGCAAAGTGCAACGGACAGTTCGACTCCCTCATGGACGCCTTGTTCAATGGTAGCCAGGCCCGCAGACTCGTCTTCGAGCAATTCAAGTACTAACTTTGCCTTTGTGACATACTGCTCACCGGTTTCAGGTTTTTTACACAAGATACCTTGAAGAGCTTCTAAGTTTTCAGGTTCAAAAAGTTTCTGAATTTCGTCCAGTTTTTCAATGGCATAGTCATCCTCAAGCTCTTCCCTTTTCTTTGACAAGAGCTCTGAAATAGTGGCTCCCGAATTGTCGGTCAGGGTCACGTCTGCCCCTGTCCCAAGTAGCGTTTTGATGTATGACGCATCCAGATAGTTTTCTTCCTGAATGTGCAGATGGATTGGGCTCCGCCCATCAGCATCCACTCCGCTCACTTCGCCTCCCGAAAGAACATATCCGAATAGCATCTTTGCGTTGTTTTTTGCGGCAACCGCGAAAAGAGTGGACTGTCCATCCTCGGCATTCTCAACGTCAAGTTTTGCGCCAAGTTTTAACAGAAAGCCAGGAATGTCCCATTCATAGGAATCCTCAATGGCCAAATGCAGTAACGGCTTGCCTTCGTTCACACAATTCGGATCCGCTCCTTGCTCAACCAGAAAACTCAGGACTTTTTTACGTAATGCGTTTGAGTTCCTATCATCATCCGGGTAATCCGAGGATGTGACTGCCCTCTCGATTGCAGTACTGGTTGAGTGACTCATTGATCTCCGTGAATGGATGTCGGCACCCAAACCAAGAGCCTTTTCGACAGCCTCAAGATTTCCAGTGCCAGCGCTATAAATCAAAGCATAGCCAGAATCCACCGTGCAACCGGAGTCCTTGAAGAAGTCCGCTAACTCGAAGTGGCTGTTTGAAAACGCTTTGACGTAAGGAGTCTCGCCATCGTCAGCGTTGTGAATATCAGCACCGGATTCCATAAGTAATTTGGATATTTCCAGGCGGCCGTGTTGCGCCGCCAGGATGATCGGAGGATCACCAAAGCTCCAACCCTCCTCCTTGCCATCTACATGAGCTCCTTCTGCGAGGAATGCCTTGGCCATTTCAAGGTCGTCATGCTCAATCGCATAATTCAATGCATCTTTGAGCTTCACCTCGGCACCGCACTTTGCGAGGACATTTGCGATCTTTGTTTTTCCGGTCACTCTAGCCTTCAGCCAGGGCGACAGACGATCGCTATAGTGAGCAAGTTCAAGATCTTGGGCAGCAGATGCAATGCTTTGGACAACGGTGGCGTTCCCGATTTCAACAGAGAGAAGCAGAGGGGTACGTCCATCATGGTCTTCACTTTGCTCATCCAGATCCGCTCCGTTTTGGATGCAGGATAATACAGTATCGTTATCACCAGCTTCAATTGCTGCGAACAACTGTTCGGTAACATTTCCTTGCATCGCCTTTTCTTCGGAGTATTCTTCTACGACATCCTCTTCGTCGTACCCAGTCAACCACCCCTCTGTAAACGGAAGGCTTTTATCAAAGATCAGGCGTGATGAAGAATCAGGAAATTGCCCGACTATTCCGAGGTACTCGGAGTCACCTCCTACCCAGACGATCGTCACAGCTCGCCCTTCACTTCTGGCAACTTCCCACTCCTGCTCAGTTGCATATGCAGAACTCCTGGGGTTTCCGAAGTCTGCCACGATTTCTTTCCAGTCATGGCCATTTCCAGCCAGAATCTGTTCCAGAGCAAATTCGTTGCAGCTTGCAACAACCCCTCCACTGATGCCGGAGAGTACATCGTTTATGTTGGTGTTGATGAACTTCAGAGTACTGTCGAACAAGGATTGCGGAATCTCATTCCCTTTCTCCGCGATTCCGCTATTTTCACTTTCCTCAAGATTTTCGAAATCAACTCCAGCATTGGCGTTTAAGTACCATCCGGTATGTGAATAGGTAATCAGCATCTTGTTTGAATGCTGTATTTGGACTCTACCTGTGCCTGCTCTAAAGGCAAGATAGTATTTTTCTTCGCATGCTCCGTCCTCAGAAGCAGCAGTAAGTACTTGCTCGTTGCTCATATCTATCTCCAAGGATCATTTTCTCTAGTTTAGTAGCATCGATTATTACACCTTCCGCACGCCAATCAAGAAGGGAGGAGGCCTCGCATTCAATGCAAAATCGAGCCAGAAAATGTCTCAAAGCAAAAGGGCGAGGGGTCAAATCACTCAGCTTGATGTGCCACGCACCTCACCCCACCGTCACGGGCACAACAGCGTGGAACTGCGCTGTGTGACGCCCTCAAACGCCGGAACCTTGAAATGCTGGTGTCAGCCTCGCGACAATCTCGGCAACAGTAAGCATCGAATCGCCACGCGGCTACGGTAGCTCCCGAAAAGGTGTTCGCCCCGCTGCCGCCCCGCCGTTGCAGGAGGCCAACCGCAAGTCGTGAGCCTTAATGGTGGAAGCGAACATGACCAGCTCATGATCGATGGAAATGGAACACCGATCTGGATTGCCGACGGACTCGTACATCTCGGAGACCTGATCATCAATCATACCGAGATAGAGAAACTGCTGGTGGAGAACGAACTGTCCTTGCTTCGCCCTGGACCTGCGAACACGTTCGAAATCGAACCTGACGCAGTGTCAGCTGAAACACTCACAGTCGTCGGAACCGGCGGAACCGACGATCTCTTCTTTCATCTCGACAGTAATGCAACGCGTTTATTCGGCTTGTGGAATGAAACCCATAATGTCAGCCATAACTTTGACCCGGGAAAATATGACGCCTTAAGGGCCATCCTTCTCGGTGGGAATGACAGCCTGCTGGTGGATGGCAGGGGGTCGATTCCATTGTTCGTCGAGGGAGGTCCAGATGATGACTGGATTCAAGTCGAGATTGCCTCGGATACGACCGTGCTTGACCTCGAAGGAAATAACGTCATCAAGACAGATTCAGGTGCTGATGACGTCCGTACCGGACCCGGCAATGATAAAATCAACGCGGGTGATGGTCAGAATGTGGTTCAGGATGCGGGAGGCATTAACTGGATCCGAACCGGTATTCATGATGATGGGATTCAGCACGCGAATGCGAATGATTTCATCTCTGCGTCTGACGGCATCAACAAAATCTGGCTGAACGATGACCTTCAAGGTTGGCACAACCCGAACATCCAGAGCGATGTAAATCGCGATTCCAATACGACATCTCTCGATGCACTGCTGATCATCAATCGGCTGGCCGTCGTGGATTTCACCGGTGAAACCGGTCGCTACTTCTTTCCTGGTTCCGCTGACAGCCTGGACATGTTTTACGATGCCAATGATGACGGATACATGTCCACTCTCGATTGCATTTTTGTACTCAATGTACTGGCGGAAGAAGCGGCCAATGAGGAAGGTGAAATGTCGCTGGTATTGGCGCCTGTCGATATTCCCAGAACGCAGGTTGTTTCGAACGGGAACAAAACTCGGGCAACCGACGAGTATTTTGCCAATTGGGACGATGACGTGCGTCTGCCACTGACCACACCTGAGCAAGACGAGAGTGCGCTACTTGATGCATGGGCTCAGGAAAATCTGCGTCGAAGACTTGAGCTGGAATCGATCCTTTCAGACACGCAGCAGCGAGAGGAAGAAGACGTTGGGTTGGAATTGCTGACCAACGGATTCCGCGCCAACTGGTGAACCTGAAATAGGAACACGTCAATTGGTCCGAGGGAAAGATTCCTATCACCTCGACCAGAGCGACAGGGCAAACACCAACGAACGCTGAACTCTCACTCACGATGGTGCAATTCTATGGGGGGAGGTCAGATGCACATTCAGGGCCACATGGGATGGTAACCCTTACTGCCTCTCTTGGGTGCGTATTTTTCGACGTACTCGACAGCCAATTGACACGCTTCAGCCAACTCGTCGCGTGTTAACATTGGATTTCTATGCAGGGATCTCATATTTCGCTCCCACCTATTGAACCCGCTAAAAACCCAATGATCTCTATCAATCTCACTGTTTCGTATTCGATACTGCAACACCTCCATCCACGCATACGCCTCGACCCTGCTTAGCGACGGACGAGTGGGATCTGGCTTGGCTCGAAAATCTCTGGCGAGATAAAGCTGAGCAATCGCGTCACCCTTTTGCGCCGCCACGAGATACAAATCAAGTTTTTCTTGCCCCCTGGACCGACTTCCAGACGACATCTCTCGCGTGCCGCTGTGTTCTTGGTAGCTTAGCTGCTCAGGCGATTTTCCATTTGCTTGGCCAGTCTTCGCTGATGTCAGTGACTTAGGTGCATCACACGAACAGATTGCCAAAACGACTACAGAAACAAACGCAGATTTCAATCGATTCACAGTCGCCCTATTTGTTGACGGTAAGCGAACGACATTGCATTGAAAGAGCGAAGCAGTTGGGGCAGATGTTTCAATCCACGCCCGCGTGTAAGCGGGCGACTGAAGCAATCGGCATCAACCAATGCAGAGAAGAGCATCCGTACATCCAGCATGTCGCCCGGGTAGTTGTGACAAGTGGTTAAACCATCGCTAATTTCAGGCATAGAAAGAATTCATCAATCGAGGAACTATTCGTAAGTCGTGCACTACGCCCGCGGCCAATCTTACCCCGTGTAAGCGAAGCAAGGTCACGGGTCTACAGAAGAAGTTGAGGCTGATTGATATTGGCTGAAGCCGATTCCACGTTGATTGAGATGTTACGGTGCAGCGATTAATTCGCATGCATAGAACCTGCAACGTCTCACTCAGAGCCAAGCCTTCCCGAAATCAGCGGAAACGCCAACCAATGCAAAAGCAAACTATGGCTGATTTACCATGGCCCAGTTAAACAACTCATCTTGCAGTTTATAAAACACCTCTCCCGATTCTCTCACTGCTTCCTCCTGTGTCATTTCACCCAACTTAATTTTATCGCGCAAGCCTTCGTTCTTAGATCTCATCTGGTACCTGGCACTATCAACCTTTAGCCTCAACTCTTGCCCTGAACCGTAACATAGAATCGCTCGTCCGGCTTTTGGCTGCCAATCATGGACCCAACCGTGTCCATCAGGATGAGGTTTAAAGTAACTGTCGAATGATACCAGTTCACAGTGATTATCAAGCGTCCATCCTCCTTCGTGAACTAACCAAAGTTTTTGCTGCTGAGTTTGCCGCAAATCTGTCTCGAAAAACACGTGTAAAGGCATTCGTTTTAATTTACGTGCTGTGTATGTAATATCAGTTGCCTTCGGAAGATCGTCATCAGTCCATGACTGGCCGGTGTAAAGGTTGTAAAGCCCCAGCCAATCTTTATTTCTGTAGAGCGATTGATATTTCAAATAATTCTTTCCTCGTATCTCTTTTGATTTCACTATTGTTAACGAAGTAACTGATTTGCTGACCTTAATCCTTGGATCGAGATTAATGCTACTGAATACTCGCTCTAGTTCGGTTCGGCGCAAAGCCATTTGCTTTTCGCGGTCCTTTTCTGATTTTATTCTTTCTTCTTTTTCTTTGTTTTCTTTTTGCGCAGCAAGCAGTTTTTGTTTTCTTTGATCTTCCAGTTCTTTTTGCAGCTTTAGTTGATCTCTTCTTGCTCGTTCCTGTTTTCGTTTTAGCTCCTCTTGCTTTTGGCGGAGCTCATCCTGTGTCCTTATAAGCTTTTCTGATTCAATTCTTTCCAAGTCCTCTTGCTGCAACTGCAATTCCACTTTCTTTCGTTCTTTTTCCATGGCGGCAATTTCAGCTTCCATTGTTTTCAGGTTCGCGTCCACCTGTGCAGACATCGCCTCTGCTTCCCGAACAGCTCCATCTAGACTGCTGGCTAATTCCGCTGATGGGTCCGCTGGCCCCATCAAAAAACTCCAACCAGCAAGCAACACAACGACTGCGGCAACACCGTATGCCCCGAGCTTAAACTTTGGTGGAAGCCCCTTGAATTTGGACACCGACTCACCAACCATCTTCATAGCTTGAGGCTTACTGGCCTCCATGTCGAAATTCAGGCCCCATAATTGCTTGAGTTTTTCGCCAACAATCGCGTTCTCGCGAAGTGATTCTGTTTCAAGGGCCTTTGCAACCACCGAGCTTCGCATGTCGGCGATCGCCTTCTCATTCTGCCGATGCTTCTGGCGAAGTTCTTTGAGTTCCAACTTCAACGAGGAAGCATCGCCTACCGTGGATCGTCCAAGTGCTTCCGCGGCAGATGCCCTGCCATCTTCTACAACTTTCTCTGCTTGCTTGACTTTTTCCCTGGCTGCCGCGACCTGCTTTCGTTGTTTGGCGATCGCGGTCAAAACCTCCTCCGTTTGACTGCAACGAACTGACAGCTTTTCTTTCGATGCCAGCATGGACTCGCCGAGGGCTCGATCGGCAGAACCAATCTTTAGTTCCTCGACTTTGATCTGGCCTGCAAACTTCAATTGCTGAGCTTGGACCTTAGCCTTCTCCATCATGCCCGCATTTTCGCCCGCTACGAGTTCGGCCTTCTGCCTTTGCAGCGAGTCGATGCGGGACTGCAGTTCCTTGCGATCAGTGAACAGCGGATTGTCGGGTAGCTCACCAGCCCGCAACCCGGCAAATGCAGAAGTCCCAAGCTCCGTAGCAAACCCAGCCAGCGTCTTCTTCTCTGCGGTCACCTGCTTTTCGGCTTCGGTTAACTTAGCTTCGACCTGCTCAAGCCCGGGGAGAACTTGCGCCAGTTTCCCATCGAGCGATTTCAGTTCGGGCTGGCGTTGCACCAGCCGATCCTGCTCATTGATAAATTGTTCGAAGTCGTACATTCCGCGGACCGGTGAGTCCGGACCGAGAAGGATATCGGCGACCTCCTTTTGGAGGCCTTCATACTGTTGTTTTGGGTCGATTGGGGATCCTGCATTGTTGCCCATTTTATTGGCTCTTCTGTGAACAATTTTAGTGTGTTCATTTCATCAATTTCTATCGCAAGCGTATTCTATCGCAAGAGCGTAACAGCGAAGGCAACGGATGGACGTTTTTTTGCGGATTGTTTGACATGAGCCTGATCGCGCATGCTGAACCCTTGGCTGTAACGCCGCTCCGATATATCCGGCAAAGGAGGCCAGTGATGCAGATGGCAGCGATATCCTGTAAGCTGGCGTAACGACTCAGATGCATAAAGGTACTGACATGTATGGTTTGGACGACCTGAAAACCACGTTCCGTGTGATTGGATCGGTCACCTCGACGCCAACATCGATGAGAAAAATGCAGAGACAGTGTATTGGTCATTTTCCGCGAATACGCATACACCGTGGCAACCACTCCTGAATGCCAGAGTTGCATTCTGCGAAGCAGAGGACGTGGCAGCGGCCGCGACTGGCAAGTGGGTGTCTGGACCGAACATCATCTTTGTGACTGACAAGAACATTGTCTTCGTGGAAGCGAAATTCGGTTCTGGTGGAGAATTTTGAGCTCTCGATGAAAGATCAAAATGACAACTTTGGTGTCGTCTTTTCCGGCTACCTGAAGATTACAGAAAAGGGCGAGTACATATTCTCCACCCGCAGCGACGACGGCACACGCTTGACTCTCGCTGGCAAGCAACTCGTCATCAACGACGGCATTCACGACTTTATCTCCGTCCCTTCCATGCCGGTACTGTTATCTCCCGGTTTCTATCCTCTTGAGGTCGAGTTCTTCGAGGGCAGTGGCGGAGAGGGACTTGAGATCAGCACCTATTCCCCCGTCGATGCCCAGTGGAACCGAATTCCAGAATCGATTCTTTACCGACACAAATAGATAGGAATACAAACGATGTTGATTCCAAACCACGTACCCAATCGTGGCGCCAGCCTGACGTTGTGTCTTGCCGTAGCCATCCTGCCTACCGCGACGGCACACTGCGCCGAACCGCAGGCCGAACAGGCGACTTCGGCACCGAAGCACCAGTCCGTCATACCTGCACCTCGCATCGCCGATTGGTGGTTCGCCCGCCAAGGCGAAAAAATCGGTCTGATGAGCAAGGGTGATATCGATCTGCTGATGGTCGGCGATTCGATCACGCACAATTTTGAAAATGAAAAAGTCGGCTTGAAAGTATGGGAAAAGTACTTCGTCCCGCTCAAGGCGATCAACCTGGGATTTGGCGGCGACCGAACCGAGCACGTGCTTTGGCGATTGGACCACCTTCCTGTCATGAAGCAGCCACCGAAAGCCGCTGTTCTGTTGATCGGCACGAACAACATCTGCTGGGGAAGTGACACACCGAAGCAGGCCGCCGAAGGCGTCCAGGCGATTGCCAGAAAACTGAAAGCGATCTATCCCGACATGAACGTCTTGGTGCTTGGGGTATTGCCGCGAAGACGCAATCTCGATCACCCCCACCGCAAACAGATCATCGAGCTCAATTCCTACCTGCCGGAACTACTCAAAGACATGAAGGGCGTGAAGTTCCTGGACATCGGCCCGGCGTTCCTTGATGAGAAGGGCTTCTTGTCAGAAGAGATGATGCCTGACACCACGCATCCGAGCGAGAAGGGCCACGAAGTCTGGGCCGAAGCCATCGCGCCCGAACTAAAGAAATTGCTCAGTAAGTGAAGTCGGGCGACTACGAGCTATCGTTGATTTTACATACGGAGTTTGAAGTGGGTAAGCATCCGAAGTGGACGATTTTCTTTGTAGGCCTGTTGTTCGTCGCATTTCCAAAGGTAATGCTCGGGACGGAATACGGCATCATTGTTGACGGTAAGCTGACTAAGCACGGAGCTATTGTTGGCAGGTCAACCAGAGCAGGCGACGGGAAAGACGACAAAGCATTTGTCCTGAACGGCCTGTATAAGTTTGTCTATGCAGGTGCGGGCGTGCGCAGTAGCGACGCGCGAATCCACGCCAGACTCTCCATCAACAAACTCGGCAATACCGGCGCCGGCGTACTTGTCAACGGGCACTGGTTTACCTTCGACATAGGCCCGGGCAATAAGATCGGCGTGGCTGGACCTGCGTTTGGCAAGACGGCGAAGGTCTTTGCAGAGGCTGAAGGACGCATCAAGCCGGGGGTGCCATTCGATGTCGACATCGTGATCAAGGGCGGATTCTTGACCTGCGCAATCAATGGCGAGACAGTCGGTGAGGTCAAGAACTTTCCCACCGCCATGGAAACAGTTCCTTCGCCGGACGTCGGCCCCGTTCACAAACTGGGGGTGATCACCGCTTTGCGATCCTGGCGTGCAGATCTGAAGATTTATGACTTCCGTGTCGAGACCGATGGGCAGATCGTCCCTCTTCCTGAGATGCAGACGATCTATAAAAGTGGATCGGCAACAACGAACACCTACCGCATTCCAGCGCTGCTCGTATCGAAGAAAGGCACCATCCTGGCCTTTGCCGAGGCCCGTCGCAACAGTGGCTCAGACACTGCAAATATCGATACCGTCGTTCGCCGTAGCGAAGATGGCGGCAAAACCTGGGGAGACGAGATCATCGTCTTTGACGAACACGATAACGTCGCAGGTAATCCCTGCCCTGTTGTCGATCAATCAACAGGCAGGATTTGGAGCTTACAAACCTGGAACAGTCATAAGGTTCACGAAAACCAGACGAAGGCTGGCTTCGGCGAGGATTCAAGGCGGGTTTTTATCACCTACTCTGATGACGATGGCAAAACATGGGCCAAGGCAAAAGAGATCACAAGATCCGCTAAACAGAAACATTGGAGTTGGTACGCAACCGGCCCTGGTGCCGGCATCCAGTTGCAACGCGGCAAGCACAAAGGACGACTGATCATTCCCTGCGATCATAAGTCATTGCCTGAGCGAGGACCGCAAACCTACCACAGTCATATTTTGTATAGCGACGACCACGGCGAGACTTGGCATATCGGTGCCCAAACGGGGCACGGGCTCAACGAGTGTGAGGCCGTTGAACTTGAGAACGGTGATATCATGCTCAACAGCCGAAATCACGGCGTCGACGAGTTCCACCGCGGAGTCTCCATTTCCAAAGATGGAGGTCAAACGTTTAGCTCATTTCGTCGAGATCCGACATTACTCGAACCCCGTTGCCAGGCCTCCATTCGACGTTACCGCTGGTCAACAGGTGATAAGCCTGGCATTATTCTCTTCTCAAACCCGGCCCGGAAATGGCGAGACTTCCTGATGTTGCGAATGAGCTTCGATGACGGAAAAACCTGGCCGGACGCGAGGATCATCTTCCCATATACCACTGCCTACAGCGACATCACGGTCCTTTCCGACGGTCGAATCGGCGTCCTGTTCGAGCGGGACAATCACACGAAGATTGACTTGGCCATCCTGCCATCCTTGTCGCACACTCCAGCGTCTCAATAAAAACCCACAACGAGAGATTCGGGGGAAGTAAGTTCGTCGCCTTTCGCTTCACGCACTTAGCAGCGCACGAAAAAAGAAACATTCACTAAAAAAGTGATTCAAACCCAACGACTGAAAATGATCTGTCCAGATTCTGCATCATTGGGAGTGGTTAAGGGATGAATAATCATCCAACGCCAAGGAACCCTTGCCATGAATTATATGACTGGATCTTATTCGAGATTGCTTTCGTCTTTCATTATCATCCTTTCCGGCACTGCGCTGTCCCCAGCCGCAGAGGCGGCGACAGGTGTCAATCTCGCGCCGGTCGCGGAACCGTCGACCGGGTGTCGGGTGATACGACGCTGGCGGCGCTAAACGACGGGCATACCCCCAAGGCCTCCAACGATCGCAGCAATAGAGCCTACGGCAACTGGCGGGGCCAAGGTGACCTTGCGCCCGCAAAACGCGGGAGAAGAGTGGCAGAGTGTACTGATGACACTCTGTGACTTTCTAGAAAGTGACCCCTACGGGACTCGAAGAAGGTATGCATTCGCAGGCGAAAACGCACTCGCCAATTGAAAGCGACGCCAAAAGCGACGCCATCTACGCTGACCTCATCGAAATCCTTACCAGATGGCCAACCCTACCGCCTCAGGTACGAGAACAAGTGCTCTCATTAGTCCACTGCCATTAGATTCAACAGGTAGTCTTCTAGAGCGTGTCCTGCGTTTGACTCGGTTCAGAGAAAACACACCCCAGAGGTGTTTCACTCGCAAAGCAAAAAAGGAGCGAAAGCTTCGGGTGTTGCTTCCGGGGACCTACCCGGGGGCCTGCAACGAAACAATCAAGTTGAATTACTTGAACATTGGGAAAAACTGTCCAAGGATCAGCAAGAATTAGTGCTTGGGTTGGCTAGATTCCTTGCTTCGAAAACGGATGTTTCTGTTTAGGAGAGTGCGATACGCCCGTTGGCCTCATTTGAGCTTTTCGAGCAGCATATCGACACCCTCACTGGGTAACCTCGACAGCATATGGCGCATTCTGTGGCACTCTCTACACAGCGAGAGAAGATCACCCAGTTGCTCTTCTCCAATTCGCTCATATGTCAGGTGGTGTACTTCGGTGGCGGATTCACCGCAGTCCTGACACCTGTGTCCATCATGCTCGAGACGTAGACTTCTACGCTCTTTCCACTCTGTAGACGTTAAATAATCCGAGTAATCATCTAAAGATTCACTTTTGCATCGCCACGAACAAAATGGCGTTTGGCCAAATGAGTCTCGGTGTCGAAATTGAATTTGACATCTTGGGCAATCATAGAAGTGCTGTACGCTACCGCAACCACATGCTCCGCATTTGCAAAGCATCCAGCCACATCCCTTGCACTGCAGTTCAGCGTAGTTATCGAGGTACTTATGGCAATTCCAGCATCGAGCATGTCGGCGATAGCTGCTGGCCTGGACTTCTTCGGGTGAACGCACGCCTTTGTAGCGATCACCTTTTGCCTGAATGATTAATCGATGCCTTTGCCTTGTATCGTATTTTGGTATTTGCTTAAAAAGCTCTATTAATAGCCTCAGGCGTTCCTCTTCTTCTCTCTTTTTTCGGTCTCGTTCTTCCCGATTGCGAAGGTTCCACTGTTTGTGTAGATCGACGAAATCATCGAAGCAATCGCGTTCTTTGCATACCACAAGCCAGTCTTGTTCTTGTACTGCATCAAAAACTCGACGATTGACTTCAATTGTCTTAGCGGTGGTTACCTGCTGCACTATCGCCTTCGTTGCATGTTCGGACTGATTTATAGGATCTGACAAGTCCGCAATAAACCAGCCGTGCTCATCAACGTAGAACCAATGCTCTTGATTGTTTTCCATCATCCGACGGATGATTTTGATTGTACTCTCGTTCATAGCCACCTCTGATAACGTTGTCTTTTGCTTTGACTATCACTTTTCGAGTTTCCAATTGGTAGTGGTGGCTACTTTGTCGTTACCAGAGGATCTTTCGCTTCGCGACGCCAAAAGCGACGCCATCTATAATGAGCTTCTTGAAATCTTTACGCAATGGCCAACCCTCCTGCCCAAGTACGTGCAGAAGTACTCACATTAGTCCGCTGCCGCCAGCGACAATATGTCTGTTCGGTGACCTCTAGCAACTTGCAAATTTCGGGCACCTTCTTGCCCTTACCACGTTCCACGTCGGCTTTACGAAGCTTAGCAACGATCTGATCTACTGTGTGACGTGTCTGAGGCATTCTGAAAGTCCTTTCCGGGCGGGCGCCCGATCAAGATTCTCTCACTCACAATGGTGCAATTCTATGGGGGGAGGTCAAACCAAGATTTTTGTCAGAGAATTGCCACCCTGGAGTGCCACGCGGTTGACCAAAAAGTGCTAAGAGCATACGCTCAGCGGGCTGTGTTCACAATCAGGGGTGACCATTGATAGGCCGGCCATGAAATTCGGACAGCGAGTACGTTCACTTCGACTCGATCAAGAGCTGACCCAACAGGAGTTGGCGGACCGACTGGATGTAAGCATGTCCTACATCAGCAAGGTCGAGAACGGGAAGCTGCATTTCGGCGACTACCCGTCTGAGAAGTTCATCCACAAGTTGGCGGGCGAGCTGAAGACTGACGAGGATGAACTTTTGCTGTTGGCAGACAAGGTACCATCGACAATTCGAGAGCGCATCCGTCAGCGACCCGAGTTGTTCCGTAAACTGGCTGGCTGCAGTAAAAAGCAGCTCGATGAGTTGGAACAGATGATGAAAACCAGCAACTGAATTCCGGTTAAGTCAAACACAGATCCGCAGCGTGGAGCAACAATGACAGTCGAAGTGGGACTCTGGCGTCTGGGGGAGAAACCGGAGAAGGTGCGGTTTGTACCGATCCCAAAGGAGGAAAAGCTCGAAGACATTCTGGCTGCGGACTTGAGCATCCTGGATCCGCGGCTGTTGCTGATTGGGCGTCAGGTGCTGACCGGTTTCGGGAAGTTCATTGACCTTCTGGCCATGGATGCCGACGGCAAGCTGGTCGTGATTGAACTGAAGCGGGACAAGACGCCGCGAGAAATCGTCGCTCAGATTCTTGACTATGGATCGTGGATCCGTGATTTAGAGGACGAGGCGGTTGCCGGTATCTTCGATACCTTCATGAGCAAGTATCACCCGGACCAACCTGGTATCAGCCTTGATGACGCGTTCCGGCAAAAGTTTGGTGGCGTTGAACCACCGGAAAACTGGAACGACGACCACGAGCTTTTGGTCGTCGCCGGCCATTTGGACGCCAGTACCGAACGCATCGTTAATTACTTGAACGACGAACACGGCGTCGCTATCAACGCGGTGTTCTTTCGCTTCTTTGTCGACGACGGACGCGAATACCTGAGCCGTGTTTGGCTGATTGATCCGACCGAAGTTGAAGTCAAGTCGGTCGAAGCAAAAAGCAGTGATCCGTGGAACGGAGAGTTCTACGCGAACTTTGGACACGGTGAGTCGCGTCGGTGGGAAGACGGTCGCAAATACGGCTATCTCGCGGCCGGTCACGGAACTTTCTACGTCAAGACATTGACCCTTTTGGAACCTGGCAATCGCATCTGGGTGAATGTTCCGGGCACCGGCTATGTCGGCGTTGGAATTGTCGAGGGCGAACCGACCCCGATCGGCGAATTCGAGGTGACTCTGGAAGACGGAACGACGAAGCCGGTTACGGAAATCATCTCACCGGTACCGAATATTGACCTTCCCGAAGACGAGATTGAGCACTACGTGAAGGTACGTTGGGTCCAAACAACGTCGCTGAGTGACGCGATCAAGGAAAAGGGCTTCTTCGGCAACCAAAACACAGTAGCGCGACCGAAGTCGACTAAATGGTCGCACACGATCGAGCGACTGCGAAAGCGTTTCCGCATACCGGACTGAATCAATCGAATATGCCGAAGGTCGCTTATCTAACTGGAGTTCCCGGCGCGGGAAAGAGTTTTATTGCGGGTCAAGTCATGGACCAGAACCTGGCACAATTCTTCGTTGGTGACGAAGTTTGGCGGCGGCTCATTCAGATCATGTGCCCGAACGTGAGACCGCTAAGTGTTTGGAGCGAGGAACTATGGGATCAGCTTGAAACTCACTGCAACGTACAGCCAGCTATGGAAGCCGAGGGAATTTCTCACAAATATTCCAATTTTCTGCGCCCGGAACATCAGCGAATTCCGCCACCTGTATCCGTTCCGAAATTCTCACACCCCTGCCCAACAGCAAGATCACCCAATGGCCAAGCGTGCAATTCTCAATTTTGTGTTTGTATCCATGGTGTGCCTCGTTGCAGCACCTGCGTACTCGGATGTCTACGTACGAGGCTATTACAGGTCCAACGGCACCTATGTACAGTCTCATTATCGCAGCAATGCTGATCACTCTTTCTATAACAACTGGAGCACGCACCCAAATGTGAATCCATATACTGGAAGAGTCGGAACTCGACGTACGCCAAGCTACCGCAGTCGTTCCTATTACACGCCCAAACCGACCACAAGCGCCAGCAGCTGGTTGAACTTCTGGAAATAACGAGATCTTGTCACGAGCCGCGCCAAGATTTCGTAAGATAACGCACATAACAAAGCGGTCAATCGCTTCTCCTGAACTTAGGCCCACTACCAAAACCCTTATCTCAAAGATTTTAATATGCCAGATGCGTTAACGCTTCATGGACCAAAATCTCGTTGTTGCGGTGCTGAAAATCTGATTATCAAGAGCCGAAAAGATGCGTTTGTTTCACAAAACCGTACTTCGTGCGTCAGACTTACTGCATCAGTTGTATTGTATTTAAGCATCACTATCTTGTTCGGCGGATGTTCAAATCGTGCCCGGCTAGGCAATTCGGAGGAGCCGTTTCTTCGTTACGCGTCTTTCTCGTCGAAAGCTCCAGATGCTCAACAGCTCATTGAGTCAACGAACCTGCAAGTCGCAAATGCGTCAAATGTCCGGGCAGGTCTAGTTGAATCGCGGGGTTTACTGAAGGATAAATCCGCCGAAATCACCGCACTGCGAGAGCAGATCGATAGTCATACCGCTTCTTTGAGTAACACGTTGCGGCAACTTGGGGTTAGTTTCTCACAACAACCCCACCATTTCAGTGAAACTGACCTTCAAGCTGCAAAACAAGCGGCAAGGAAATTGGTTTCCAAATATCAGGCAGCACTGGTGGTTTGCCGAAACGAGGCGAGCAGAATCACGCCCATTGCTCGACTTGAGTCTGAACGTTACGTCGACAACCGCTACGAGCAAATAGACCATGGGATTGCTGCTCGCAACAGAACCCGTGCCGAGATTGGTGCGAGACCAGCAGGCCAAGCGGAAGCACAGGCTCGAGCAAGGAAGCAGATTCAGGCACGAGCCGCGGGACAGCAGCTTTATGAAAACAAAGTCAGTGCAAACACGTCGGCGAACGCACAAGCACAAAAATCTCTTCGATTCATGATCACGGCTGCTAGGAATCATATTCGCGTGTTGGATACAATTCCCCGCGAATTGCGAGAGAGCCACAATCAATTGGCGGATGCTCAAGAGAACGTACGGCAATTACACGCCAAGATTGAAAGTGACGAGAATACTCTTCGCAAGTTGGAGTTACTTGCAGAACGGAAGCGTGAACAACGTGAAGAAGCCGCCGCGAGACAAGCGTCATCCCGACTTGTGTCTGCAAGTACTGTCTCCTACCCCAGTACCACGTCACGACGTTCAACAACCAGAACCGGTGGAAGTAGGCAAGCAGCGACCACCACGTTTCAGGGTTCATCCGGCAGCGTCTACAGGGGCAAGGCCAAAACACGGGGAGCTACCAACGCAATTGGGAGCAGTGCTGGATCAAGCAGAACCGGAACAAAGTCCACTCGTTATTACGACCCCAGCTATCGCCCCAATGTTGGAGTCCATGTAGTTGAAGGCTATACAAGGAAGGATGGAACGAGAGTGAAAGGGCATGTGCGAACCAACCAAGACCGTAGTTTTTGGAACAACATGAGTTCCTTTGGAAACAAAAATCCATACACAGGAAGAACAGGCACAAAGTTGCCGCCCGCGGGAGCAAGCTCAGGATTCTTCCGGGCAAGCAATTAGTGATTGGCCAGTGATACTTGTTTGTGCTGCCGGTTTTATTGCAAGTGCATGCACTGAGGTAACATGGGGTTTGACTTTGCCATTTACCGCAGCCGCCGGGTCCCTAATCGCGTCCATAGGTCCAAAGAACTTTGTCGATTTTGCGTGGGGTCCAGTCTGTGCAACCAAACACTTCATTATTGTCATTTGCTTTCTTGGACATGATCGAAATAAGCACTTCCCCATTGCTTGCAGTTAAACCAAGCGGATTCATCTTTGCAAGAGCAGTCGATTCGGGAAGACCGGGAACGCACAGTAGCGCTTTAACGACAAATTGGTCAACAGTTGCGTACTCGCTTGGAAACATCAGTGCAAGAAGCCCTGATGCTCCTGCCGTACCCAATCCTCGGATTTGGGTTGCGGTACGTAGTCCCTGACTGATTGATTGTTCATTGGCACGTAGAAGTTGATCCTTGATAAGATGCAATTCATCGAGCTCACCAAATGTTTTGTATTTGCTCAGATTCGCAGTAGTGGTGGCATACCGATTTGCGGCAGTATATTTCCAACGGAAGTATTCACTCTGTAGAAAGTCAAACCACTCGTTAGCGTCCATGGCACGGATACGATCCAGTGACAGCTCCTCGAGGTCGCGTTCAAGCTGCATATTTTTCGCGCTTACAAAGTTCCAGTACTTATCAAGGCCGCGCTCCCAGAGCTCGCGGTCGCCCGATCTCCACAAATTGGCAATGGATATTGTCATCAAGTTGTCCTAAGTTTCATACTGAATGCGATTGGTCGCATCCACTATGCCATAAGTTGTTCTCACGACCACACACACTTTACAACGATTGCGCCAGTACCGTTTTCTTGATTGTGCTGAGTGTTTTAAGACGAGCCAAGCCACCGGGACCGAGGAGTTGACCTGAAATTCGGAACCGACGCCCAACTAGGGCTCCGGTGCAACATATGGTTATGCGACTATTCGGTATTTGGCGACCACGTCCTTCCAGAACGGGACTGCACCAACCTTGGCTAATTCACCCGCAAGCGCCATTAGCAACATTGGATCGTGAACTTGCGCCGACCCCATCGTGATAACTGAATCTCGTTCGAGTCGTTCACAGAGGCAGGCTCTCAGTCGCTCATCGTTTTGGGCGTTTGAAAGTCATCACTGCAATTCTATTGCTTCTGTCTGGTTGATTGTGTACCGATACTAACTCCCAGCCGTCAGCACCCAATTGATCTGAGCCAACCGTTCCTCCATAGGGTTTGGGTTTGCCATTTCCGAGATCAACGGTACGAATTACCGCACCGTCTGTTGAAAGCACGAATGTCCCTAGCAGATACTCCCAGCCCTGAACTCGCTGCTGTGGTGCGGGAGCAGGTGTGGGGGTTACTGCTGTGGAGAAGTTGACGCCTACAAAGACAAGGCAAGCACATATCAGGAGCGTGTGTGAAAACTTCATCGGTTAGCCTCTCAGGTTAGTGGAATCGCTGAACGAAAATCTGGGACCGAATTTATCTGTGGGAGGCTTCGATTGTTCTTCTTTAACGATCATTGGATCTAAATCAGGTATTCAGTGCTTGCCTGCCAGCGCCGCAAGAAGACGTTGGGGGGCGTAACCAATCTCATTGAAAATGAACAGGGAAACAGACAGGAAAGGGACTGTTTTACTAACTACTGTCATGACGAAGCCTCATTTCAGTTTTGTATTACTGTGCGTTTCTCTTGGAACCTGAGCCATCTGATTAGATTATCCATTGGCTGTATGATGAGAATGAGAAGAAAAACATAAATCAGTAAGAAAAGAATAGCATGCAGTGTTGCGAGCCAAACTGACAGAATGGTCTGCCACCACCCTGTCTTGGTTTCTGTCAAGAAAAACGGCGTTTCAATGCCGGGTACCTCGGTAAGACTTCGGAAAATAAGAGGTGCGGCAGTGTAAAGATTGACTGCGGACTCTCCTCGCGTGACCTGAGCGACAACCACATCTTGCTGTACAGCTGAGTTGATGGCAAGCAAGACTATCGCCACTGCAGCACCTCCCCAAAAAACTGCCTCCATAAGCTGGAAGAGGTTGCGGACGAACAACTGCTGCGTTCTCGCTATCGCCTGGACTAGATCTAGTCGCTCCTGTGATGCAACAAGTGGGATGGTCAACGCTAATAACCACGCACGTATGAGAAAAAACATGGTGGCAATTGCGGCTAGAATTCGCAGAGGCCAAAGCAATGCGAATACCGTTTCGCCAATGCCCGGAATCATGGAAAACAGAATGAGCAGGACCCAAAACGCCTTGGTAACTATGGGAGGCACGAACAATCGAATCGCCACTGCTAAATACGACGGGTATGCCAACCTTATTCGCTGAATACACGACTTTACCGCGAACTCCGCGGTACCCCGAATGGTCCTTTCCAAGTCCGTGTATAGGTCTGCGATGACGAGCAAACCAAAGGCGGCTCCCGATAGCCAGCAACAATAGGCCCATTCAACCCATAATGCGTTCTGCCAAAACCCGATCAGGTGTGCCAAAATTTGTAGTGATGCACTGATGCCAACGAACCAAATTCCAAGAACCATCAAAGCTCGCCACCCAACCCAATGCAAGCCCGCTGACATTGCCTGAACTGTGTTGGCGAAGAAGACATCGTGCGACGATTCTTGCGATGTTGGAGGCAGGGTAGTGTGGTCCTTTTGAATGAGATTCGCCTCATCTTCACATTCATCATCCTTTGACTTGGACACAGACAAAACTGTTTTCCTCGAAAATCCGGATTGAACCTTCTCCTTTGTCAACTGGACCGTCAGAGCAATTAGGCAACATGTGTGGTAGTATAAGCGTCTTGCTGACGTCTTAATAAGTGTCTCACCGCCCTCAGGATCCGGCGGCACATAATGCCTGCCTTCGTCAAGTGGCGCCTCGCCGAGGTCGACATCCCCACTTGCATCATTTGAAGATGAATCGGCTTTCACGTTGTCTTCACCCAAAACTCTTAACCTTGAGAGTGCGTGATTCAGTAACACTCCAGATGCCCTTCGCGCGTTTGCCAAAGACCACGTTGCCCTTCAGCTGCAGGCCTGTGAGATCGCCTTGGGCAATCACCGCGAAGACCTGCCTGTTGAAACCAAAGGTTGTTTTTTTTCCAAACATAACGTGGGCCTTTCTGGATGTTGATGTTACCCACTGAAACATAATGATGCCCCCGAAAATCTTCGGCTGCACACGAGCGAGGTATCCCGGTTCCGGAAAGGTTGACCCTTTTTGATTCCCATCGAGGCACTCCCTTAGAACGCTGAATTCCCCTAGCAGATTCAGCAGGGTTTTGTCGAAGACCAACCCGGATAACGCGCACACAGCCGTGTTCTCAACCCGTAAGTACTTACGAGTCCATGTACAGACGGCAACTTCTTTGGCGCCAACAACCGTTCCATTGGGTAGGGTCTGGGTATGCTTGGGGAGCATCCATTTGCCCGTGACCTTGCTTTGGACCAATTTTTCTGCCAGTGTTACTTTTCCTGAAATCTCGCATTTCTTCAGTAGATCTTGGTCAACCACTTGTCCAGTAATTTCACACGTTTGCACTTCACTGGGAAGCAGCTTCGCCCCGCTAGCTTGGCATCGCACAAGACGATCTGCCATGCATAACTGACCGCTCGATTCACTTTTACCCAGTAGCGAGGTTCGCACCTTCATGCCCGTTAATCGACAAGATGCCAAACCCTCCGGTAAAACTAGAATATCGGTCGCTTCACATTTTTGGAAAAAAGACTCGTTCGCTTTTTTTTGGGTTTCAGGGCATATCCAGAGAATATCTGAAAGAATCAGCTTGTTTGAGATGAAGCAGCGACCGAGTTCGTCAGGCAAGACTCGCGTCCCCGTCTCTTCGCAAGCCATAATCTCAGAAATGTCACACTTGCGGTTTGAATGTTCTGAATAAGCGACGCGATCCTTTGCTACCGGCTGATCAGTAACATCAGAAACAGTGCAGTCATCATTTACATACCAATTGTTTGAGTAAACGCACTTTGTTGCCTCGCTTTTATGAGCGATGGACTCACCGTCAACCAGAACGACAGATTCGTCTGCACGGAAGAGCTTCCCAGACAGAGTGCTGTTAGCAGTCTCATCCTCGATAAGACGTGCATGAGTGAGTTCGCATGCGGTTGTATGGGCAGGCACGGCATAACGACCAGACATTTCACTTCTTGTTAGTAAGCTGCGACAGATCCGTTGTTGTGTCACAGAGCAGACCTCAGTTTCCGCCTCATGTACTTGCTTGCCGGTTTGTTCACAGATTACGAAGGCCTCGGGCATGGCATATTCGCCACTCAGTTCAGATTTCTTGAGCCTCTCACGTAAGGCCAAGTCGCCAGTTACAGCGCACTCTTCCAAGCAGTCGACCGGTAGATTCCATTGGGTAAGCCTACACTCGTTGAAAGGTGGTTCCGCTACAACCTGCCCGCCTTTTACTTCAATCCTAGACTGGTAGCTGACTGTGCCGCTGAATGAATAAGTAATGTCAAGACTCAACGAATCCGTGAGAGTTCCCTCAAGAGCAGACGCATCCGCCGTAATCCCGGGACCAAGATCATTCATGAGTTTAGCCTTCCGGTTACCTGAGTCGCTTCGTTCCAATTCAGCACGAAGTCGTGATTCATAATATTGTCGGAACTTCGCAATGTCCTCGTCTGAATCGACCTGCTCCGAAACACATTGATCAAGATCTGGCACCAGAGCCTTCGCTCTTATCGAATAGCCAACCTCCGTATCTGTATGTGTCCAGTGTCCACCCCGATCGTACTCAACTTCGATCAGCTTTTCGTAGCTATCAACGGCATTAGCGACGCGCGTGCGGCAGAGCAGCTTACCCTCGAAACTCTCTCGTCGGTGTCCCGGCCGCACCTCTAGCAATGATGCTCCCGGCAGATCGGATAACCAAGCCTTTGCGATCCGATATGAATCTTCTGAAGAACAACGCTTGTCCTCAAGCCGAACGCCACTTCGGTCGATCCAACGTTGAACGAGTCGCTCAAAGGCCGGTTTACCGGGCTCGTACAGCAACGGGGCGCGTCCCATAAATATACCCGGCTGCGAAAATCGCTCGTGCACTTTGCTCTCAAATGTGAATCGCTCTTCTCCGAGACTCGCGGACCGGGCGGTGTACAGGCCATCTCCGCAATCCGTCACCGTTGCACCGTCAGCTTCGAGGGCTGCCACGACAAACTCGGAAAGCGGCATGGAGGGCAATGCCGCACTGAGACGAGGCATCGGGATATCACCTTCCTCACCATCGCTCGTTCCACCAAGCGTCCGATCCATTTCTTCCTGATGCTTTTCGATCAGTCTCTTAGCCTTCTCAATACTCATCTCGGCCTTCCGAGCTGCCTCTTCCTGGTTTTGTCCTTTCAGTGAGGCCACAACCATGTGTCGAATCTGTTTCTCGAGCGATTCACCACTTGAGTTGTTAGAGGCTTCGAGTACGGACTCGATGTCTCCGACTGTGTGTGAAATGATTTGTAATTTCTCCATCAGTCGAACAACAATGTTCTGTTCTGGACTGTCGTGATGCACAATATTCGCAACCCACACCGACCGGAACTTGGAACCAATTCGTTGAACACGGCCAATCCGCTGCTCCACAATCATTGGGTTCCAAGGAAGGTCGTAGTTGACGAGGATATTTGCTGATTGGAGGTTCACACCTTCGGCGCCGGCGTCGGTCGAGATCACGACGTTAATACTGGGGCTGTCTTGTCGAAACGCCTTGATCGTAAAGAGGTTTCTTGCGGGTTCACCGCCGGAAATAAAACCATATGAGATCCCGGCACGTTCCAGAACTGCGCCGAGCATGCGTTGGGTTTCTTTGCGGGTGGTAAAAACCACCATGCGCCAATTCGCCCCCTGTTTCTTAAGGTCCGATGCAATCTGCAGAACAGCTTTAGTCTTTGCAGGAATCCGAATGCGATTAACCGTGGAACGCACCTCTTTGGCCAACCACGAGTGAGCAGTCCCGTTGCTTGCCATGTTATCCAATTGCGTCGCCAAGGCATGCGGACTGCTCATTAATGCCACAAGAAGCGAGGATTGCTGTAGCCCATTGAAATTTGAGATATTGTCTGCAATCAAGCTTTGCAATTGCCATTCTTCTGGCGTTGGATTTACCGGACTGGTTTGCACCTGACGATCAGGAAACGCCAGCTTGGCATCAATACGGCGTGTGCGAAACATGTAAGAGTTGACAATTCTTCTGAACTCTTCGGTGCGTGACGGCTGAAGATTCCGAGCAACATTCCGACTATCCGCAATGAAGTTGAAGGCGAATTCATCTGGGTTTCCAAATGGGTTTTTGTGTCCGCGCGCAACCGCAAGACAGTCAACCACCGAATAGATATCCCAAAGGCGGTTTTGAATCGGTGTTGCAGTCAGCATGACTACGTATTTGAACATTCGTGATTCTAATGCTTCAAAAATCGCGGTCGCCATTTTTGGAGGCGCGTTGCTGCCATGCAAGTTTCGCACCTTGTGCGCTTCGTCCAGAATGAGCATGTCAAATAGGCCTGAACGCTGTGTTGTCAGAAAACCGGTTGCGGACTGGTAGGTCGTGACGATTACTGATTCCTGACGATTGTGCGATGCTCTTAACTCACTTCCAACTGCACCATACGCCGAAATGCCAAATTTTGACTCGAGTTCTTCAATCCACTGGGGAATCAGGATTTTCGGGCAAATAACAAATACCTTGGAGACACGGTTACGTTTCATCAGCTCGCTGATAATCAGGCCGGCGCTGATCGTTTTACCGAGACCGACATCGTCGGCCAAAAGAGTCACCGGAAGCCGTCTACAAAACCGCATGAGGTTTTGCACCTGATGATAATACGGCTCAACCCTGTCTTTCCAATCCACTCGTGACTTTATGTCACCAGACGAGTTAATGATGATGGGTTCCGCCAAAGACCACTCCAGCGCAGCACAATGCAAGCGGTAATCAGTATCACCCACTGCCGGTTTCAATTCGTTTGCGACTACGCGAATGTCCATAAAAGTAAAGCTCGTTGTTCCTTGCGTAGGACCATTCCTGTACACGGTGATGAGGTGGTTCGACAGTAGGGTAGAACTGGTTTTTGGCTAGACCAATGAGTGGTCACGGATCGTCCACAGTATCGTAATTCTGTTTGAACATTCGAGTTTTTTGCGTCTTTCTAATCCACCTTGCCCATCCGCAACAACACCGTGACGGCTAGCATTCTCAGCCCATTGCCCATACCAGTTCCGGCGCAGCACTCGCAGTAGTGAGCGCATGAAATTGAACAAGGGAGTTCCTGAAATGCGAATTACCTCCAACCAAACGGGGGACCTCGGAATCCTCGAAACCCGGAAATGGGCGGTGAACTCCCACCCAAAGAAAAAGGGTCTTCGGCGAAAACGTGTATTCCCGATCGTCCACGGGTACGCCGAGGTAACGCGTATTGGCGACGTGAAGACGTTTTCTCAGCTTTGCGATACTCTTCAATTTCTCAATATCGCGTTCGTACTTAGGATATCCCCGTGGGGTGTATTTCATTTCAAGTACGGCAATAACCTCACGTGAATTGCAAACGACCATATCCGGAAACCAACGTCGGGACGGGTCTTTACCGTCAAACACGCGCGGCTCAATAAAAATCCTTCTCGCTTTGGGAATCTCTAACCGAAGATGCCTATCAAACGCGGCCAACATTCCATTCTCAGAGTTGATCAGCTGCTCTTCATAATCCTCTCTTATGGTTCGCGTGAAAGCGTTCCAAAGTTGATTTTGCAAAGGATATCTGAACGTAGCCACAGGGAAGCTTCCACTTTCTTAATACTTATTAGACGCGCAAACACCGGCGTAAATACAATAGTTTACGCGTAACACCCATCGAAAGCCACAATCCATTACCGATCACCCGTGGTGACTAAGCTCTGCCGCGAAATTTCATTTCCCACATCGCGTATTTGCTTGAGAATCTCACTTGGAGAACCTGACAGATCGAGTGATACCACGTGCAATGTTTTACCAGCGAATTTAACTTGATGCGCCCGAGGTGCAACATTGCCCGCAGCATAGATAAGCATGCCCTCGGGCAAATTCGATGCGATTGTATATGCCAACAATTGATAAATATCGGGGTGCTTGCCTAACCCAAAATCGGTACGTTTGTATTTAACATCACCCACGAAACAACACTGACGCCCTGTCCACCAAGATATGTCGGGCTCAAGATTGATCCGACCCGCTTCGTCAAGCTGCAGCCTTCTACCCTTCGCATTCTGCGGGAACGAGCGCGGCCCGTTAGCAGATACTCAAGCCTGTCCGACTCGATTGCCAATGTCTCTACATAGGTCTCGAACTCTTCGTAGTCGAGAAAGCAAGTTGGATGTGTGATCCGCCCCACTAAACGGTCTCGCTTGTCAAATTTGAACCTTGGGAGCAGAAGATTTTCATCCCTTGCTAAATGCAAGACGAGAAAACCGTGCTCGTTCCCTTTTTTGACATCACACCGGCAAGCATCGCTCTCCCCTCCACAGAAGTCACCGTGCTCAAAGTGTATGGACACTGTGCCTAGCAGACATCTGGCGAGATGTAGCATCACTATTTAATAAGCAGACGCTTAGCAAACACTAAGCGTCTGCTTATTAAACTTCGTCGTGACGTATCGCATTGACGGCCGGACGGTTGGCGGCTTCGTCATCAGCGGCTTCTTCCGTATGAGAATTTTCTTTGGAGACCGCGATAACGACCCCTGCTAGAAGACAAAGCAACAGGATTGCAAGAATTACGCCGGTAACCAGCACCCAGCGACTATACCACCACGGAAAGAATGGCTCACCGACAATCGAACAGTGTTCCAGTAGCACGGCTGGGTCTTTGACATTCTCTCTTATTCCTGTACATCTTCCTTTGATCTCGACCTGCTGATATCCAGTTTCCAAGTTCTGCAAACTTGCTTCTTCTGAGTAAGAGAAAAAGCACTTCACGTCCTTGCTCCCATTGCCTTCAAGGACAACGAAAGGCACTCCAATAGATCGTGCTTGTTCTGCGTCATCTGATTCGACGAACTCCCCCCCTACACGATCGACGATCTTAACCGCTCCCACAACCTGAATTATCTCATCGTGAAAGTGAAGCCCATTCGCCTCGTATAGCGTTGCAAAAGTGCTCGCATCAGAGCTACTCTTAACTGACGCCGTCTCGACATGCTGTGGCGAATCTTTAGGAAGCTCTGGTGCGGAGACATGGTTGTGTATTGTGTAGTATTCGTCTGTGTACGTGCATCCAACAACGTGGCACAGTACCAGCACAAAGACAAATGTCGTCGTAACACGCGTTATAATTGTTTGCAAACTGGCCTTCCGAAGTCCTAGACATGCAGGGGTGAGTAAGGCAGGATTTCCAATGCTAGGGTTGGGAGCGGGCAGACAATGCCGCGAGTTACAAAAAGTACGTATCTAGTTCCCTAGCAATATCAGGTCATTAGCGTCTAGTCCCGACGCAAGGCGGTTTGTTTCGTTTAAGCATCGCGGATCCGGAGCTATCAGCTTCCGGGGCCATTTCAACGCTTCGTCTGCAGTAATTTTCTTCCAGTGCTCGGGCTTCATTCCTGCTTCAATAAGCTCATCCTTCAGGTTTGGATTTGCATCGATGAGTTTATTCCATTTATCCATACACCAGACTCCGGATAGTTGCTCGGTTTTCGCAAGGTTTTTACTGCCATCGATCGTGAACTCCATAAGTACTGGGCGACCATCCAACGCTACGCCTATCCCATCAATTCCGTGAATTGAATTGTATTGGCCTTCCACCACCTTGCTGTATTTCATCAGTCCCGCGTTGATCCTGTTGATACCAGTCGCCATCTGACTGCGAGCGATTACTTCAAACATATCAGCCGCTGTTCTGCTCTTGTCACCAATCCGTCGGAATTCATCAACCACTGCCAATATCTGCTTATTCGAGACCGTTTTCCCGCTGGTGCTTCTCACTAACAGCGACAGTGTCTCTTCTGGGCACGATGACCCCATGTGTTTCACTGCTTTTTCAAAATACAGGGGCGACTCCTTAGAGAGCCGTGTTAAAAGAACGCCACATTGGTCAGTCGGCAGCTTCTTTAAGATGGCCGCGGCATCCGGCGCGAGGTCTGGGTGTTTTGCGATGAACGTAAAAAATTCCGGTGTTGCTACGCGGCGGATCTCCGGTGATTCCTTTGCTAACCTGCTAATTGTCGCTCTCGCACCAGCAGGAAATGCCTTAAGCAAATCGTCAAGCTTGTCCTTGGGAATCGGTACTTTGTCTGCTCCTCTGAAGACCTTTGCAATTGCCTCCGCCGCATTGATGACGCTCCCAATTTTTGTCGTTAATGCATGCACAGGGGAGAGGATTGCAACACATGTCATGCATGAAAATACAAAGGCGAAAGCGGTTCGATTCATTGTCAGTGTTTCCTAGTCTTTAACTGTTCCGAAAATAGCTTTTTTCATTTCCGATAGTGACTTTATTATTTGTTCGCGATATTTAATCGTAGTGGGAACAGCGGTTTTAACCTGCTCTTTGGAATCCGCTACCGAGCTTTCCAGCTGGGATCCTCCGACACGAGTTTTTGGATGGGTATAGATCTGTCCCAAAAGTGAATTCCCCAAGTGTTTGTGCAGCCCGTGCTGAATACGCGTGCGTTCAATATCGCGAGGCTCGACCCGCAGACCTGTGATTGTCGCCTCGGCCGCAATGATGACACCTCCCACGATCATCCCAACAATTCCGACCGGGTTCCCGGGTGCCGGTACTTCAGTGGCAGCTGAGGCACCGAACAAATACATGCCATATCCGTAAGCCGCGTAACCAGCTACACCAAGGGCAACAGCAAGATCAACAGTCCCTGCTAACTCAATGAATGCGGTAGCACGAATCATCCCATCGGAATCAAATAAGTTTTTGCCAGATGGATCCGATGTTTTTGCTAGAGCCCGTCGAATAGCTGCAGCTTTTGGGTACATAGAGGGCGAAGCTTGCGAAATATTGAACGCATCGACAAATATCCTTTGGCCAGCAACCTTGTAGTACCCGAATATTTTCTTATCCAGAGTTTTAAGTTCTTTCTGTGGCCTTAAGTACTTAGAGAAGCGTTTCTCTATCTCCTCCGTTAATCGGAAAGTCGCCTTAGTCTTCCACAGCAGCACTAGGGAATCGAGCATGCCTGTTAAGCTATCTTGAAACTCTTTAACGGAAGCCCGATTGTTGTGATTTTTAGCGAACGTCAGGCATGCAACGGCTGCATCCGCATCCGCATCCGCGAGGTAGCGGAGAGCGAGCATGTCAACGCGAGCTTTGTCAACCAATATCATTCGCTGCTTTTCATCCGTGAATTGTCCAATTAAGTCTGGTAACGGCAAGGATTCGTAAACTGAATACCGGCGAGTGTCATCTCGTGTAACACCTTCCAACGCGTGTGCTAACTGCCTCGGTAATTCGGTCTTCATCGCTGCGATTGCTTTTGCTTTTGGCTCCTTCGCGATAATGTTTGTCAATCGACTTGCGGCACTGTCATACCAGTTCTGATACACATCACTTCCGAAATAATCCCATCTCGCCTCCATGTTCTTTTGAGTGTTCCGGTCAATTATTTCCAGCGTGAAAGGGGATTCAATGAAAGGGAGAACTGCCGCTAACTTCTTGCAATAGAACGATTGAGCTAAACGACTCAGTCTGTATGCACTGATCCGCACCAGAGCTGGTGATCCGATCTCTTGCGCTATTCCTCTTGCAACAAATTCGGGATTACGATACCAGCGATCCAATGAGCCGGTGAATTCAGAATGCAGATTTCCTACCGCATTATTCGTAACAAATCGTGTCGATTCCCCCAGCAAAACCTCCTCAGTAGCTGCGATGGGACCCAATAGCTGAGTTAAAAGCTCTCTGTCACGCCTTGCGAGCCACTTTGCAAGTTCTTGCCGATTTGTTTTCAATCGGACATTAATGCCAGTAACAGAGGCGGTTGCGGTTGACTCGAAATCACTAGCGATTGCGTTTTTCGCAATGCTCTGGGCAACCTGTTTAGAAAGCAAAGCAGCATTTTCCGAAGCGTAACTCTGCATCGCGTTATCCAAAGTTCTTTTGCTTTCGAGGCTTGATTCCGTTTGGGCCAAAGCCTGCGAAAGAAGTTTGCTGGAAGCGATGTTTGGGTGACCTTCTCCAGACATTCCAGCCAACAAATGTTTCAGGTGTTCATTGGCCAAGAAAGGCTGCATTTGCTTGGACCAGTAGAGGAGTTCACGATTAAGGGATAATCTCGTTCTTAGTTGAATGTCCTCGAACAGAAGTTCCGCCACTCGCTCTCTATTGACCGATGCCTTTGATTCAGCTTGATACGAATGCAGCCCAACAAGTCGGTCTTGCCAAGGCTGTGGTTTAAGTTTCAACCTTATGGGCAACTTAATCTCGATCAACCACGCACTCTGTTTTCTCTTTAATACGTTTCGGAGCAGTTCCTTGTTGTCAAGAAGTGCTCGAACTCTATGTGGAGTTAGTGCAGACTCTAACTGGAGCCAAAGATCTTCCGGCGTATCCTTTAGACGCTGAGAAATATGTTGGCGGTAGTCGTCATGAAGAAGGATGCTATCTAATGCGTCCTGCATTGCCGCCATACGTTCGTTTGGAACCCATTCATCTTGAAGCCGGAGAAGACCAGTGAAGCTAGGGATAAGGTTTGACCGTAGGCCAGTGGGTGCGCCAGATGGGAATGTGCTTTCAATTTTCTGCCAAACAAGCTGAGGGTCTTTTTTCGCCAGCGTCTCAAGATAATTTTTGAAGGCTGGGTTGAGACCATACTCTTGGTCAGTTTCATTTATTACATGGGCGAGGGAATATGAGTATTGGGAGGGTGCTTTGGCTTGTCTTTTAGTCGTGGTTTGAGGCGATGCTGAAGTAGCCCCGGTTGACACAGCTGCGTCATCACGTGAGCAACCTGCTGGGAAGAAAACGATGAGCCCGCACGTCAAGACAGCTGACAAACATCGAAGATGGAGTCCATTGCTATAGTCTGAATCGTGCGTCATCTTCATGCCTTGGGGGAGTAATGATTGTCAAAGCTCTTGATTGATCTTGCACACAACTAGTGTATCGAAAAGGCGCAACACACGGCAAGTTCAGAGAACCGGCTAAATTTCCGCCAAAACCGCGTCATTATTACATGAGCGGAGGCTTAGCATTTGCTAAGCCCCAAATCCGCTCACTGCTCCGTCTTCCAGTCATCTCCTTCACGAGGTGATTGGGAGGCGGGGCTTTTTCGTGTCGTCTTCGCATCGTGCGGAGGCGGTTGTGCATTTTCATGACCGCTTCCTCACGGGAGCGGTCTTTCCTTTCAATGAAGGATTGCTCATGGCGAATCTATTGATGCACTGCGGTGGCCGCGAGGTTACCCGTGATGACATTGCTGACGCTCCGACCCCGGAGCGAACCAAGACGTGGGTGCCGGTTGCTCACAACAGGCTGCTTGAACTTGCTCAATCAACCATCGAGTCCCAAGGTTACTCGTTAACCGATGAGGCTCATGGATTGTGGGGTGATGGTTCACGCTACTTCGGGCTGATGGAGTTGGCTGGTGGCAACGACAAGGACGACTACAGCCTTGTGCTTGGCCTCAGGAACAGTCACGACAAGACGTTTCCTGCGTCATTGGCCCTCGGTAGCCAAGTGCTTGTCTGTGACAACCTCTCCTTCTTTGGCGAGGTCGTCCTGACACGTCGACACACTCGTTTTATCGAGCGTGATCTACCCGGCATCGTGACGCAGGCTGTTGGACGTCTTTCTGAGATGCGAACCCAGCAGGCAGATCGAATCGATGCGTACAAGCAGACGCGTATCCGAGATCGCACTGCTCATGACCTAATGGTACGTGCTGTTGATAGTCGTGTGATTCCTGTGACCCAGCTTCCGCTTGTGCTCAAGGAGTGGCGAAAGCCTACTCATCCCGAGTTCACGGAGAACGGTCGCTCCGTCTGGCGATTGTTCAACGCGGTCACGGAGAGTTTTAAGAGTCGCTCTCTGGAAATGCTGCCTCGCAGATCTCAAGCTTTACACGGGTTACTGGATCGCGTCTGTCAGGTCGCAGCCTGACACTCTCTTCTCTTTCGTCTGTCCCGTTGTGGGACGGTCTCTCTTTATGAGGCGACCGTCTTTGGGCGGTCGCTTTGTTCTCTAACCAAGGAGCAAGGCTATGAAACAGTCTGAACTCAATCGCAAGGTTGCCCGGCAGCTTGGCGAATCTATCAGTGAGATCGCTCGTCGCGGTTTCTCATTTGTTGAAGTCCCTGATGCACCTGCCACGCCGCAGGTACACGAGGACGAGGCAGCAGCGACGGTCGCTGCTGCCTGAATCATCTTTAACTTCCAGAATTTACGTGAGGTCTATTATGCCAGTGAAACTTAACATCGGGCTGAGCCGGAAAATCGGTGAGGCAAACTTTGGTTCACGAGGAGCCAGTGTGAACCTTGAAGTTGAACTCGACTCTGGGATCGTTAGCGATCAGGAGCGATTCCGAGACCGAGTCAGGTCGCTCTATACGATGGCACGCAGGAGTGTGAATGAAGAGCTTGATCTTCGCAGTGAAGATCCTGCGATCGAGCAGCCGGTGTCCGGAAGCAACGGGAACTCATCGGCACAAAACGGCAATGGGAGTCCGAGTCGGCCAGAAGGCGACAAGGCTACCCCGAGTCAGGTTCGTGCCATCTTTGCGATTGGCCGACGTCAAGGACTCGATCCGAAGGCCGTGGTGCTTAAACGCTTTGGTCTTGAGCGGCTAGAGGATCTCTCGATTCGCGAGGCCAGTTCGCTGATCGACGATCTCAAGCGGGGTCTTGTTGGGGCCGGAGCATGATTAGGCGTGTCTTTGAAAGTGTCAGGCCAGCTATCTCGGCAGGCCATTTCTATTCGAGTTCCACCGCCCGCGTGGCGGGGAAACCTCAAACGAGAGGAAATAGTGCATGAATAAACCGAGGAAAACCGCCAAGCACAAGCTTAATGGTTCTTATGTGCATGGAGCCTTGATCATCGCAGGAATTCTGGGGGCAATTTCTGGAAGCTGGACAATTTTCCTGATCGCTGCCGCCGTGCTGGTTGCGACTAGCGTTCACGATGGATCCATCAGGCTCTAGTAGCTTGGCGGTCCGTCAATGAAGAAGCCCACCGTCCCTTCAGGGTGGCGGGCTTCTTTTTTAGCTATTGGGTCTCTTATTGGAGTTGCCAGTGGTCAAGCAGGTACCTGAGTCAGTCTGATGTAGCCAACGGCAGACATTCTTCTTTCAGGAAGCAGGCGAGCTTCGCGGCATCGTCATCGTTGCTGTCTTCCAAAATTCGAATGTATTCTTCGTAGGTCACAAGCCGAATGTGGTCAGCAAACTCTGGGAGCAGCACTTCTGTTCGAAACAATTCAATTTGTTCGTCAAGTTTCTGTGAGGTTGCCTGTGGAGAAATCACGATGACTCCGAACGACCTTAACTTGTGCTTTTGAGCATGCGCTGCCGCCGTGAGGAAGTTCCTCATGAGTTGAAAGTTGGGACCATTGAATGGGCAAGTCTCGCCAACTTGTTGTTCGGCCAATGCTCTATCTTGGAAGAATGCGCGGCCTAACGACCAATATAGCCGAGGAGAACGACGGTTATCCCATACTTCGAGGCGGCAATGTGCTTTTGTCTTGGTCTTCTGATCAGAATCAACACCGTGGTGTCCCGCACAATTTGGCTTTGGGCTTGTTGTGGGTTGGCTACACGAATTGAAGCCGTCTTTCGCATCCTTCAGGAACTTGGCCTCCAAACAGAACGCAGCTTCGGAGCACGTCAGGAAGGCATCGATGCTGGTCGGTTGTCCCGGACCATTCTCATTCAGTAACTCAGGAAGCTCTTGTTCGAGTTGAATCGTCCATTCGCTGCCATCAATCTCGGTCCGGTTGAGATTCAACAATCGGTAAACAACGTCGTTCTTGACCGCCAATTTCCTGAGAGTACCAAATGCGGAAACACAGACTACTTGGGACGAATGAGGAGCATCAGCATGGGTATGCCAATGAAACTTTTCGCCTTCTCCATTCAGGAGTGCGGCGTCATACAAACTTGGATTCTGTTGAACCTTCTGCCAACTTGTCACCGAAACACCTTTAGCTCAGTCTTTTAGTGCATGCCCGCCAGCGCATTATGAATTGAAGATCGGCTAGAGCGGATATGAGTATAGCTAACAGTGCTTCCCAATACACGCCACAGCGTTAGGTCGCAGCATGTTCCCTCGATGACAGTTTTGCGGCAAGCAACAGAAAGTGCTGCGAGTTCATCTGTGACGTGAATGCGTGAGAAATCGATAGCCCTCTTCAGACATTCAGCACAATCAAGAAAACGGTACTGGCGCAAGCGTTGTTAAGTGCGTGGGATAAACCCCGTTACAACTATAGAACTCATAACTTCCCAGCGAGGCATTCGCAGGCGGCCTATCCATATCTTCTTGCAATTTACTTACTCGACTGACGCATGACTCGGGCACAAAGAAAACATGGACCAGCTCTTCTCCCAGTGAACCACAAAGTTTGTTTCCAAGGTATTCGTTGAGACTGATTGATCTTTCAAACGGATTAAGCCAACCGTTTCCGGAGTCGAATAGGTCTGCAAAGTCATTTGAGTTTATCCCAAGCGTTTCTTGGTATTCGGTAATTAAATCCCTTGAGAGGCTCTCAGTTTCGCTGCGAATCCCAAGTGAGAAACCTGCGAACATGCGTAATGCACTCGTCATGTGTCTTTGAAAATGCTCAACAACATGATTAAATCGCATTTCAACATATGTACTGCCTTTCGACTCCAGTTCAGCAATATCACGCAAGAATTTTTCGTAGCCTTTTCGATTAACGCTATGCGCCTTGTTTTCAAAACACACCACAGTGCCACTAGCTAATTGGAATACGAAATCAAACGCTCCCCAATATTCAACACTGTTGAAAAGAAACTGGGCCTCGGTACTGAAGAAATCACTCGCGATGATTGATAAGTTGCGATGTAGAACAGTATCAATGGACTGTTCGGGGCAACGAATCATTTCAGCATCGTCTGGTAAATCCGCAACTTCATGGAGTGCCAATGCCCTGTCAATCTCCCAAATCTTCATCGCAACCTCAGAGTCGTCTGGATGGAAACATGCTAGGTCATTCCGTAATGTACCCGAAAGATAGGTCCCATGGTTTACAGATGGTTAGTGTTACTCACGGTATTGGAATAAAGCCCCGCCCCGTGGCTATGCACCGAGCGGCACCCACATACTTGTAGTCTTGCCTCTTCTTTCGTTAACTTAATGGTCTTGACGGGGATACTAGCGCCTGCGGAAGACATTTATGAGTTACGAACAGTTCGTTAGATATAAGCAGCAGTTACGCGACACAACCAAGGGATTCTTGCGGGTTGCGAATACACTCACCGAGGACCAGCTAGAGATTGTTTTAGCCAGATTTGCGGATCGTGTCGTAGATGATAAAGAGAGTGCACTTCAGGATGAATACAAGGGGCTTCTGGTTTCTGTTTTGATTGAACTACGCGAAGTGCAGGAAGTCAAAAGGATTCATGGTTACTTGGAGTCGCAGACTTCAATGGTCAATTGGACAGAATACTGGAAGCGTCATAGAGATTGGAGAATACGAGAAGGATTCTGGACCATCAAATTCGGCAAGCAAAAAACTCACAAGCCTAATCCAACAGACTGTATTCCCGCTGATTTACTTATAGACCAAGTAGCGGACTACCCAATTGTTCCCAAGGAACAACGACCAGCGGACAAGACCCCCGAAGAATACACGCCCACTCGTGAAGAGATAAAACGCCTAGCTTTTCAGAACAATGGTTAAGGACTAACCCACCCCACAATCACGGCACTGCGGTAACACAGGCAAACAAAGTCTGACAAACTTTCAGATTTCGTGCCCACTTTCAGCTCCGAAACGTCCGCTACCTAGTACAGCCCAATCGCCCTGCCCCGAGCGGCGGGGTTTTTGGATCGAATGGGTTACTGATTCGGGGAAAACTCTGGATGAGATTGAGCGACAGCAACTCGATGCGTAGGGGTGCATGTGGTGGGTTGTCCACCCAAGTGGCCATTCACTCAGCGAGGAAGAAGGTGACGCGCGCAGCGGTCTGCTAGACTTATGCGGGTGTTTTTGGAATGAATGAGGGGCGGGAAATGGCTAAGAAGAATCAGGGGAATCAGCTATTGCGCTGGAGCGATTACGTTCCCGCATCAGATGTGACGGACCCGCTCGGGCTAGGGCTTCGCGGGTCTACGAGACTTGCAAGTTTGCTTCTGTATTGCATTACTTCGATTACGCCGCGCGCACGTTACTTTTCATTTATCCCATGGGCAATTTACGATTGGCAACAGAGGGAGAAAGGGCTGGGCTACGCGTTTGGACTTCGGGAAGCCATAAAGCTTCGGGAAAAGGCGCTTACATACGGATGTGTCGCGCATCATAAGGGGCACCCCTGCGTCGGGGGCGCGTTAGTTGGTTCGACGGCAGCGCAGAATTGGCTTTCAGAAAACGACGGTCAGGCTAATCTGGGTCGCATTCCCTTTGCAAAGAATCCAGCATTGAATGCTTATCTGAACTCGATGGTAAATCTCGGGTTGTTTGTTGAGCAGGAGGCTCGAGAAGACGCTGAAGAAGAGCTTCAGGAAGTTGAATTGACTTTTGATGATATTGAGCTGTCCGCGTTAGGTTCCGAATTAGCCAGTGGGTACCGTTCGGTTGTGGAGAGTCTAGGCGTTATCGAGAAATTAACACAAGCAGAACGTTCGTGTTCAGTTGAACAACTTGCCGAACTGGGCGCAATTGGCGGGCTCTGTGAGCTTGTTGAGCCCAATGCAGTGGACCGGGCCACGCTTACGGATGTGTTCCTTGCAAGGAAGGGTTTTAGTGATAAGTCGCACTTCCGCCGGAATCGTTCGTTAGTCCTGATTTTAGAGTTGTGTCGCCAGCTAAGTCGCAGTGGGATTCAGACTAATGCGTCTTCGTTTGGATTGTCGGTTTATTATGGTCAGGTTTCCATCGGGGATGAAAGCAAAGCGATATCAATCCCCGAGAGCTTGACTGATATCTCAAGACGCTGGCGGATGTTCTATTTCCACCATTACATGGGCGTCGCGATTGAAGGGATGTTTTCTTGGCTAGTTACCCGAGTTAGTGAGCGAGGTCTGACTGGTGCGTCTGTGGGTGAATTGGCATCGGAACTGAAATCGCCGGTCGTGAGCCGAGAACTCGGCGAGCTGACGGGTGGGGGAATTACCGGAGAATTTGGGGCGTCTAACCCAGCAAAGTTTTTTTCAATATTCGGCCTTGCTGAGTCAGACTTAAGCAATGCTCTGAGTAAGGAATTTGACGAGAAGATCACCGAGGAACACGCGTGTGCGGAATCATCTTTGGAAAGTGCTATCCGCGACGGCACGCACCGACACTCAGCGACAGGCCTCGCTGTTCCATGTGTACTTCTTGCTTTGACGCTCGGACGTTATCGACAGTGGGAAGAAACTGAATACGGAGACTGGCTGGCCAGCGATGCTGTCGTGAAAGACCCATATCTCGATTTGCTTCCGTCGACTGTTTCTATCGGGTTATCGAACCATTACAGCGGATGGTGGCGGAAAAGTTGGTCCGAGCTCGCTGAGTACGTGCTGGCTCGCTTTGTGGTGCAGCAACACCAGTCCATGGCATTTGAAAAAACAGCTACTGGTGATCGTTGTCTGTTGGAAGTGGATGGCGAGCGAGTGACCTCAGATGCTGCTTATGACAAAGTTGGACTTGGGAATGCGAGATTGGGAAGTGCGATTCAAATTCTGACAGATCTATCCTTGCTATCGAAAGATGAACATGGAAACAGGATAGTCACCCCTGATGGCATTGCCATTTTGGAGACGGAACTAAGCAGGGAGGTGCAGTGATGAAATATTTGGACTACACAACCACGCTCGGGGGTGAGCCCGCGAACCTCGCCATGTTTTCAACGTTTCAGTTCGACCCGAACTTTTTTGAACAGCGTTTGTTGCGTTGTACAGCACTGAAGAAGGCCCGCCGCATCGCTGTATTCATGGACGCTTCGCAGTGGTCCCGGTTAATGCAGCATGATGCTCCTGCTAGAAGAATAAATCGGCGATATCTGGTCGTGCCGGTACGGCAAAGCCAAGGTGTGTTTCATCCGAAGCTAAACCTACTTTTAACAGCAACTGGTGGTCAGGTTCAGGTCGGCAGCAATAACCTGACGCGTTCAGGTTGCGCTAGCAATTTGGAACTGTTGAATAGTTTGCCCTTTGAGTTTGGTGAGGCAGAGAATGCGACTACTGTGAATCTCGCTCGCGATGCCCTTCGATTTTTTCGTGAAGCAGCGAAGCATACTGATCCAGAAGTTTCCCGGATTGCTAATGAGTGGGTATCAGAAGCCGAGAGAATGTACCCTTGGCCACCCGAGGGGCATGGGGACGGAGGAATCCAGCTGGTGCAAACCTACGATGGACCAATTTGGGAAGAAATCGTTAAGGCCTTGAATGGCGAGGCAGTAACTAAGTTTTTGGTTGTATCGCCATTTCACGACAAAGATGGAAGGTTATGCAGGCAGCTGACCCAGCAGTGGCCGCTGGCTAAAGTCGAGATGCTGGTGCAACAAGGTTACACGACGCTGCCCGTTGCTCCACTGAGGAGCCTAAAGAATTTTTCTCTGTCTCAACTTATGAATTCATCTCGTCGTGTTCATGCCAAACTGGTTGCATGGGAAACGGAGAATGGGAGTGGCTGTATTGTTGGGAGCGCAAATTTCACCACTGCTGCGATGAGTGGGCGAAATGTCGAAGCTGTGCTTTTGATGCACAACTCGCAGTCGAGCGTTGAGAAGTTGTTTGATTCTCAGCTTAACAAGCGCCCCATCGCGCTAAATGATTTTAAAGCTGGCGAGGAATCCTCTCCTGAGGATGAGGATTGGACGCCGGCATCCGTTCAGATTTCGTCAGCAATCTTGGATGAGGACAGTCGGCTACACGTTACATACAAACATCGATTTGAGCATGTACCAGATGAGGTTCGGCTAACACTTCGCGCACCCGGCGAAAAACACCCTCGCATTAGTTTGCAGCTTGATGCTGAGCGTCAGGGAACGCAAAAAGTCTCACTGTCTGAAGATGCGCTGGCCGATGCGCACGGGACGTTGCTTGCAACGATCATCGCAACAGTTTCAGGCGATCAAGTGGAGAGCGTTCCTGCATGGGTGATTCAAGAGCACCGATTGACCTATGAGGGTGGTACAGGGGCAAAAGGTTCTAAGAGTCAGATCGAGGAAACAGGACAGGGACTCCCTGAATTCATCGATGAGATTGCTAATCGTGATGGTATTAACGCCGCTGCAGAGTTATTACGTCGTCTCAATATCCGCTTTTTCGATGGAAGTGGCGGAGGATCGGGCAATAAGAAGAAGTTTCGATTGCGCATCACTGATCCTTTTGAATCAGGAAAGATTCCTGATTGGTTGGTTCAATCAAAGGGTGACAGCGGCGAGCTGCGTGATGCCGTTTTGGAGTTTGTAACACGGCACGACAAAACGCGACTACGCAAACACTCTGAACGGGGCAATATCAATGGCATGGGTAATTTTGTAGATATTCTCACGTCTTTGATTCGGCTCCTTTACAGGTATTACCAGCTCGGACTCATTGACCGTCTGGTTGTGGTCAGCCGGTTGTGTGTGTGGTGCGAGCTAACAACAAGTGGGCGAGAAACCAGCAAAGAGACATTTGCCGGTTATCTATATTCTGCATGGGATCACCTCGGTGGTGATGAGGAGCTATTGCAGAGGGTTTGCGATGAAAATGGGTTATGCGCGAACATCACGGCGATGCTACTCATTGCCCAGAAGCTGCGCTACGTTGCAGGCGAAGTTCCTAAATACGGGAGTGCACCCCTCAGTCAGCAAGATGTATTAGAAAAGCAGGCAAAACTTGTCTCTGACGGTTTCGATGCATGCGGGTTGCTGCATCCGAGTCGCGGTGAGGTGCGTGAAGCGTTGGAGAAATACAACATGTTTACTGATGAAGAACTAAATAAGATGTTGGCGGCAGTTTAAGCATGAATCCACTCAGAGAGGTTATATGCTAGTTCCCACAGTTTGAGAGTGACTGTTGACAAGAGTCACATCCCTCGTACGCTTCAACAACGACCGTCTTGCTTAGGATGGAATGACGCAATTGATGGTAGGGATTATCGACAGCTTGCTCTAGAAACACTGATGTGGCGCAACCTTGGATACCGATTGGGGCGTCGAACGTTGGCGAGCCAACACGCACGACGCTACACGATTTGCTGACAGAATTTGGGAGAGACACGATGGAAGCAAGAGTGCGGACGGTACGGGACCTGTTTCAATCAAATGAACAGTACGTGATCCCGTTCTTTCAGCGAAGTTATGCATGGAAAAAGAAACAGCGTGAATTGCTTTGGTCGGATATCCAACGACTTACGGTCGACGCTGATCCTACGTCAAAACACTTCTTAGGCCCTGTTGTCTGTAGCTCCGTTGGACATGTCCCGGGAGGTACAAAACCTTACCTGCTCATTGACGGACAACAACGACTAACCACACTAACGATCTTTCTAGCTGCCCTAAGAGATTCGTCGCGAGAGCTTGGTGAACAAGATCTCGTCGAGCAGATCCATGAAGACTTTCTCGTGAATAAAAGGCAGGATGGTCCAGAATACTACAAACTTCTTCCCAGATACCACGATGTGGGAGTTTTGAAAGCGATCGTCGAGTCAGGTGACTCCAAGGCCTTCAAAAATCACGAAATACATAAAGCTTGGCGATCCGCAAAGCGTTGGATTAATGACTCGGAACAGTTTACTGCTGAATATCTTCATTCAATCTTTGTCACCATTTCAGAACGACTTTCTTTGGTGGTCATTTCAATCGACAAGGAAGACCCCTACGAAATTTTTGAAGGTTTGAACAATCGGGGCATCCCTCTTCAAGAATCCGATTTAATCCGAAACTTCGTGTTCATGAAGGTTGAGTTTTCAGAACAACAGTTGTTCAACGAAAAGTGTTGGCAGCCATTCGAAAGTCTTTTTGAAGACGAAAAGAATAACTCACCAAAGGTTCAAACGGCTTTTTTCCGTCATTACTTAATGATGGAGGGCGAGTACTCACATAAGAAAGCTACCTTTTCTGATTTTCGAAATCGGTATAACTCGAACGAGGTTTCGTTTGAGCAACAGATGCCTGAATTGCAGCGTTTGGCCCGACTCGATCGTGAACTGCGAAACCCCGACGAAATCGAGGAAATAGGCATTCGGCAGTTGATCGAAGAAATTCATGCCTTGGACGTCGTCGATTCCGCTCGCTCATTGCTTCTCTTTCTCCTCGACAGTTGGCGTCAAGAAAACATCTCGCTTGAACAATTAACGACATCGCTCCGTGACCTTGTTAGTTTTGCACTTCGAAATTCAATTTGTTCGAGGCAAACCCGTCGCTACGACCGCTGGTTTCCGAGTGCAATCAAGCACTGCAAAGAAGATATTGAGTCAGGTTTGCGAGAATTTCTATTTAGCAAGGTGTGGCCATCGGATGAATCCGTTAGAAATTCCTTCTCCAATGTTGAAATCTACAAGAGCAACCGACGATTGGCGCATCTTATTCTCTCGCGGATTGAACAATCTTATTCGCATAAGGAACGAGTCGCTTTAGACGAACTTACGATCGAACACGTCATGCCGCAGAAGCTGAGCGGTCCTTGGGAAGAAATGTTGGGCGATGGATGGTTTGAAAAACACCAGCAATGGATCCACACAATTGGGAATCTTACGCTTACTGGCTACAACTCCGAACTTGGAAACAAAGAATACGGGATTAAACGCGACAATCACTTCTCAAATAGTAATTTGCGTCTGAACAGATATTTCGTAGATCATGAAAAATGGACCGATGAAGAAATCATGCAAAGAGGGATGGACCTTACTCAACGGGTAATTGAGTTGTGGCCTCGGCCCGAACACGACGGTCCTGAATTGGATAGCGATGAAGGGAATTCACGTTCAGCGGGGATTTCTACTGATATAATTCGTGAATTTAGCGTCAGGCGTATTCAGGACCACCTCGAGCTGGAACTCGTCGAGAGAAGCCCCGCAAGATTTTCAGATAAATCTGAATCGACGACAGTGTTGTGTTTAGCGTCGAAATCTTACACGGAGAAGAAAGCAGAAGGCGAAGAGGGTTATTGGTTTGGGTTCAATCCGAATCAACGCACAGTTCTGATGGACTATAAGAAAGCATACTTAGCATTGTGTTGCGGTAGTCCGGAAACTGTATTGGTTCTACCATTTTCAGATTTCGATGTTTATCTTAAGGACCTTAACGTTACCCCAGACGAAGAAGACTCGTCGCGAATTCGGCATTGGCACATTCAACTAAGGAGGCGTGACGGAACAATTGAAATGCAGGTACCCAAAAAGGAAGTTTACGTCGACTTTGGGAAATACCTTGTCTAGTTGCTCAAAGGTGCCGGCCTCTCCTTAGTGATGCCGGCTTGGCAGTTTGCAACTTCCCGAAGCGATACCGGCATATTCTGGGCCGATCCGAAAACTGACTTCTTTACCGGCCCTTGCGTTTGCTTGCTTCAACCCGATCCCGGCGATTAATTCAGCGATTTTTTCCTATTGAGTTGAGTCAGCACAACACGGTGATAATCCCGAACCCTTAACATGTCTTGACTCTATTATTATTATTGCTGTTCACAATGGATCGCTTTGACGCCGAATTGGAACTGATATACACCATGTCACATTACCTTTTAGTTAAGAATCCTTTTTCGTTTTGTTGTTCCGTTCTGTTTTTGATTGTCACCTGTATGGCGATGGGTGGATGTGATGACGGACAGGGAATGAAACAATGGGAAAGTGACATGCGTAACGAAGGCTACAGTGATAGAGAGATTCACAACATTCGGTCGAGCCAAGAAGCTCAGGATGCCCAATGGGATCATGTGCACAACTAGCAATCCTGAATCCTTGACTGAAACGCAAGCATGTCTGACTAAAGATGGGTTCGCCTGCGTTGCCGATCCGCTGATCAGGCCCAACCACCCGGTCTCTGCCTCCTCTTATTAGCCTCATTTGACACGCCCATGATGAAAAACAAACTGCGATGTGCGGCCCTGCTGTGTCTGGCGTTCGCCAGTATCAGTCTTGCTGCCCCTCCTGCAATTATCCAAGAGATAGCGGGCAAGGTTGTGGGCGTAACCGATGGTGATACTGTGACTCTGTTGGTGAACCAGAGACAGATCAAGGTGCGTCTAGATGGAATTGACGCTCCAGAAAATAAACAAAGTTACGGAAACAAGTCGAAGCAGGCACTTGCCGCCTTGGTCTTCGGTAAGACCATTGTCTTAAGAAAGACCGGCACCGATAAATATGGGCGCACCCTTGGTGTCATCATGCTCGGAGAAACCGATATCAACGCCAAGATGCTTGAGGCGGGCTGGGCGTGGCACTACAAGGCATATAACAAGGAGTCACGGCTCGCCAGCTTGGAGCTCAAGGCAAAGGTCGGACGTCGCGGTTTGTGGGCAGACGCTAATCGTCCGGTTGCCCCGTGGGATTACCGCCGCGGGAACAACGCATCAACCGCTCAAGGTGATCAGCCCTCCGGTCAAATCAGCGGCTATTGGCTCAATTCATCTTCCAACGTGCGGCACAATTCTGGGTGCAAATACTACAAGAACACAAAGCATGGTCGTGCTTGTGGCCCCAGCGATGGCAAACCTTGTGGTATTTGCAAAGGCTGAGTGGAACGGCAGGAGTTCAGTCATTCCTCCGGTTTGTCAGAATGCATGCCACTTCCTCTCCGAGTGCCTCAGCAAGCCACGCTTCGGGTTGCTCGCGGAAGTGAGCTGGCCGTTGCATTAAACTTCTTCACGTGCCATTTTACTGGCATCTGAATGCGAATGAAGAGTCAAAGTCGCGAACACCACGAGAGTGAGACCCATGAAGCTTTTTGCACCCAATTACCTCGTACTAGCGTTTGCCGTAAGCGGCGTATGCATGCTGTGCATCGGCTGTTTCGAGCAGCATTCTGCTGCACCAACCACGACTAGTGGAAATTCTGATTTCGCGAGTCCGGAAGATGCGATGTTCGCATTGGTAAGTCAAGAAGCTGTGTACCACGTGCTTCGCAATGTTGACCGGCCGTTGGACACCGAATTTACAAAACCCGTCATTCACATACCGCCGGATGATCCGACCATTGCAAATGTCGCGGTCTATTGCACATTCACGGAGAATAGTCGCAAGGTAAAACGCCTGTTCTTCGTCATGTTCGAAAACAATAAATCGCCAGAATTTGCCAGCAAGAAGGAAGACCTCAACTGTCTCTTGGTCAACGCCGATGGCAGAGTGCTTGATCGTGATGACGAGTACTGGAGTGGTTTACCTCAAGAGGCTCAACAGCAATCGGGGGCAGTTGATGGTGAGGCCCCTCCTTTCATTGCGAGAACAATGCTTGAAATTAAGGGCCTCTGATTCGTGCCGCTCCGCTGACGCACTTGAATTAATTGGACTTTAACGAGGGTTTGAAAGCTGGGCTGTAGTAACGCGTGGGAGTTGTTCTTCTTATGCTTGCCCCGGAACTGCTTTCGTTTGTGTTGTTAGCCCTCTGCCGAAAAGTGGGCGACAGCTCGTTCCTTCTAGAATTCTCCGGATTTTAAACAAGCTAGCTGGATGATTTGTCCCTACGCAACTCTTCAATTTCTCGTTTCATACGCAGTTGTTCCATTCTCATCTCCTCATGCTCATGTTTCATCTCACGATTTTCATCAATCTTTTCCTTAGCCCACGACACACCAGCAAATGGCAGGGCGAGGATTGCGATTAATATGCCAAACGGAAAAATCATTAAAATAATGAACCAACCTATCGCTTCAGACATCTGCCTATCCCCCTGATCTGAAAAGTTGAACACGATCAAGATTAGGCCAAGAACCTCAAGAATAAGCCCTCGACCATCTTCAACAATGAGACATCGTAAGATATGCAACAGCAGAATACCACCGGTGTTATTGCTGTGTAAACTTGTTCCGCTGCATCGATAGGAATCGATACCGCACATTCTCTTTTTTGGCGACGCGCTTCGTCAGTACGACTTTCTCACAAATACGGTCTTATCATGCATCGCTCGATCGGCGTGACACTATTTCTAATTGCCTCTGTGCTGATCCCGCGACAGGCACGAGCCATCGATCCAATAACGGCCGCAGTTGTAGCAATTATAGGGACCGCGTCTGCTGCCGCAGACCTGAAAGAGAGAGTAGAGGTGTGGACTGGCTTGGTGGAAAGTGATGGCTCCAAGCTCGACCGAATAATAGACAAAGATCTTTTTGCTGCACGAAATTTCATGGAGCAATACAAGAACACACCAAAGAACAAGGAACTGCTTAAGTTGGCACGCACCCGCTTCACTGATGCAGCAGCAGTTTACGTAGGCAGGCAGGACGGCACCACTATGTATAAACGAGGATTGGCATTGTTAGGGCTGAAATTGTGCTGCGACGCTAGTAACGACCAAGCCAACGCTCAGATGGCATTAGTGAAAATTGTTGACATTGGATTACTTCCTGAATCGACGTCGATCAAGTTGCCAGACTGGATGGAACGGTCCATGCCTGTTGAAGCAATACAGCACAAAGAATTTAGGGAACTGCTTTTGGCCCAGAAAAAAGGAGAACCGGACTACGTCAAATACTTGGCTGTCTGGGAAGCGGTCATGGCGAATTTGATGAAAACATCTGTGTATGAGCGTAATGCTGTTCAGGAGCTAGCAAATAAGTTGCTAGTTGGGAAAGATGATATGCCAAAAGATGAGGCGGCAGGTTTCAAGCTGATGCAATTAGTGGCAACGCAGGGGGCGGTAATTGCTCAATACAATGTCGGTGCGTTGTACAAAGATGGCAAAGGAGTGGAACGAAACTACTCGGGAGCCGCGTATTGGTACCGCAAGGCAGCGGAGAAGGGTCACAGGAGAGCTCGATCAGAATTAGGTAACTTATACCTGAACGGCAGAGGTGTGCCAAAGAACGTCATTGAAGGTGCCGCTTGGATCGGACTCTCATCGAGGAAGCAGAATTACGAAATAAAGATCTCAGGTGCGAAGCTTACACCAAACGATAAAATCAAAGTGCAGAAGCGAGTCTCTGAGTTGTTTAAAAAATACGGTAAAACAAAGTAGCAATCACCCACGCGGCCTATCCACCATCAAGGATGCCACTTCCTCTCCCAGTGCCTCAGCAAGCCACGCTTCGGATTGCTCGCGGAAGTGGGCCGAGCCGTGTTTGAGTTGCCGCTCGATCATTTGAGCGAGGAGAACTTGATCCGTCTGGCTTAACCGCGAGAAGTCCTCGCCAACTTCTTTGCAGCGTTCCCACGCTTCAAGTTCTTGCTGCGTTAGCTGGTTAGCTTTGCTCATGGGTTCAATCACCAAGTTGAAAGCATGGAACCATGCTTGCAGTGCTCCGCAAACCGATATCACTCGCTTATCCAATGAAGTTAGTCGCGACCGCATTGGCCTCGTTAGTGGTTCCGTCTAGTCAGTATTGGGCTGCCATTGATTCTGATCGGGATGTATTCATGGAAAAAGCTCTACAACGAATACGAGATGTGTGCCACTCCACTGCCTTGTTGTATCGCATACGACTTCTGCAATCAGTTCCAAACCTACTCAAAGAACAGCCTTGTCAGTTGTAATCACAGAGAGAAGGTGCTTCGCACGAGAACAACCCACATACAAATCTGCTACCGAGAAATACTTATCGGTTTCTGGATTTGGTACATCAATGACAATAATGGCATCCGCTTCGAGACCTTTGAAGCTTCGAATCGTCGAAAACAGGATTCCCTTGTTCGCTCGCCACTCACTGGGATTGGTGCATATCGGAATCCTTCCCAGCATGGTGTGCTCATTCAAGCATGACTTTTGTTTGTCAAAAGGCGACAGAACAGCAATTTGTCCGGCTTTGAGTTTTCCCGTCCCTACCCAACGTTCAACGATCTGCCGGACCTTGTTCGCTCTCGCATCTGCCTTTGGAATGAGCTGCACCTCCGTCGGTATCCCGCTTGGAGCATCTGGACGAACTGGAATCTCAACATCCCGTATCTTTCCACAAGTGATCGCTATTTCTTTTGTGTTTCTACAATTGGTCGGTAGATCGAATGGGATACCAACATCGGGGATCGATAGTTCCTGATCAACAAATAGGTTTTGCGCTGGGTCAAAGAAGATATAAAACGGACCCTTATCACCGCCGCTATTGAGCATTTCCAAAGCGATCCACCAGTCGGCCTCAAAGTCCTGCCCTTCATCCACGACAATCGCATCAAAACGATCTCCAACGTTATCAAGAGCGCTTAACAGCAAATCCGTTGCTTTGGATTGCCAAAACTCGCCACCATCGTTCCAATTCGGCGCGAATGGGATTCTCGCTTTACGACAAAACCGAGCACAAAGACCGTGAAAAGTATCAATCACGATCAGATCACGAAATTCATCTGGCAGATTACTTTCCAACCACTCAGCGAGAGATCGGTTGTAACAAACAAACAGTGTTTTCAATCCCTCCCGAGCAAACCGTTGTGCTTGGGCTGTTGCCAAGATTGTTTTTCCCGACCCGGCGACCCCTTTGATTGCTGCCCGCTTGTGAGCACCAAGGAACTGCAGCAATCGAACCTGATCATCAGTTAATCGAAGAATACGGTCCTCTTGTTCTTTCACTTGACGGAACAACACAGGAAGAAGTTGGAACGCTGGTGACAATCCCAACTGAATTCCCGTCATTTCCTCTTTGCTAAGACTGACTGGATTGGTGCCATGTTTCCAAAGTCCCAAAAGCTTTGTAATCCGTTGGCCTAGACGTTCGAGGTCCGGGCCAGAGAAAATCATGCTGGTATCAGCACCGGGAGGAGCTGGGCCCTTGAAATCGCAATGCGGAAAGATAACAGCATATCCGTATGGACATGGGATCCTCTCTTTTCCCGGAAATGACGCTTTACGAATCTCTTTCTCAAGAGCGTGAGTATTGCGACGAGCTTGTTCAAACGGATCCTTGATCTGAACTTGTTGAGAAGTCTCTTGACGATACCAACCACGATTTCCGTGATCGTAATGGATATCACCGCCTTTGACTTCAAGGATTAAAATCCCTGCCTTGGGATGAACAATGACAAAATCGGCTTCGCCCTCCCAAAGTGTCACCTTCCTTGAATAGTCATTGCGGTCAGATTTAAGCCACGGGTAGCTATGATAAATGACAACATCATCAGGAAGCTGGACCACTAAAGCCATCGCAACGTCACGTTCACCGACGTTTGAGATATCCTGCGGTGCAATCTTTGGAATCAGTCGCGCCATCGTATTTCCTCATTCATTAATTACTGCCAACGGCCTGAATGATTCCCATTCATCTGTCGACAATCTTAGCTTTACGGTGTCTTTGCCTCTGATCGAGATTAGCACTGTGGATTCACCGCTTTGAACATCTTTTTGTCTTGACCAAAGCAACTTGCCACAGGCTAACTTTATTTTTTGTGTGCCCGATACCAGACCGTCGTGTTTTACAATAACGATCGTGTTTTTCTTCGGAAGCGTAGCGTTATCGGTCAAAAATTTGAACGCAACATTCGGGGACTTCAGCTTCAATGCCTTTTGAATGTTGTTGGGTAGCTTCACGGTTGCGATTTCTCCTGAAGGTTCAGAAGTGATTAGATCATAAAGATCAATCGAATCATCATTGACCGTGGTTGATCCACCCCTTTCTTCATCCTCTTTTCCCGGATTTGTGTCGTCTGAATCGGGAGGATCAAAGAATGAATACAAAGACTGATCCACACTCGGAACCAACACGCTGCGGTCCAGATACTTGTTTCCACGTTCGCATGACGTTTCAGGTGCGAACAAACAAGCGTGACAGGAGGCCCCATGGAGACTGGTTCCTTCCTTGCCAGCATGATGTTCAGCACAAAGTGGATCGCTTGAACATAGCCTCATCGAGTCAAGTGCTTGATTAAGATGCCGTTCAAGTACCTCAGGTTGTCCGAGGGATACTAAACCTCCTAATGTGCCCTCACTATCTGGAGCCGCCGTGTAAATCAACACACCAGCCATCGCCGGAGAAGTTCCCATTGCATTGCGGGAATAGATTCGCTCTCTCAATGAGGCAGCCGTGTAACCACATTCCAACGAAAGTTGGCGAATCAGTGCGTGGGCAAATGAGTGAATAAGGACAAAACGAGCGCCCGGATAAAATTCTTCGGGATTGGGGAGTCCGCGAGCTTTTCGCCACGCCGTGTGTGCTTCAAAAAACTGTCGATCCAGATTAGGGACTCTCACCAACCAATCGTTGATTTCATCTTCCTTGAATTGGAAGAAGATTCCTTCACCACGAATTTCATTTGCCGGAACCCATTTGGGTTTCGCCCGTGAAATAGCCATTCGTTGTTTTTCAGGGAATTCAGATGCATTTTCATAGTCGCCCGGCGACTCGATCCTCGTGAAACCAATCAGGGCACGAACCTCACGCAACCTTTCGACGAGCACGATCTTTTCGAAATATTTGCCGTACCTTGTTGGTGGTTGAACCTCCTTTAGCCTGAAGTCTCTTGTTCGCTGGGCATCGGCGGGGTTAATAAAGACGTTCCATTCAGGCGTCTTTAGGTCGGTGTGGTTTTCGTCTTCGTCCTCGTCCTCCTCGTCGGCGTTTTTCTTGCCTTCAATTGCCTTCCACAACTCGGACTCGGAATACTCTGAAAACTCCCTGAGCAAATTGCGGCGACGATACTTGGTAATTTCATTTTCACTATCGATGTCATAAAGATCGGTCCAATGATCAGTCACCAACTGCTCAAGAAGATCGGTGCTTTTAGGAACTGACAGCACGGACAACATCAGTGGAAACCATGAGTTGGAAGCTCCCTGAAGCAGCGCACGAACTCGCAGTGGCCGCTTGTGTTCACCATGACAACCGTTTTCATCAAAGTCCCGTAGATGAGGACGTCGACCACGGCAAAATGGTAAATCGCTGTCTTCGGTGACGAAGGCGTCAGACATGGGACGGGATTTATCACAAGTCTCACATCTCACATAGACATCAGCAGCTTCACCGGAAACTCCCATTTCAAGCATCTGCAACTTGTATGGGCACTTAGTATTCCCACGATGAACAAAGTTAACCCAAGGAAAATCATCGAGGTGTCCATTCTTACAAGCGACCACAAAACGCGCGGGAATCGCTGTGGGTAACTTGCCGGGAATCCGACAATTTTCATGAACGTACTTCACTCGATCTGGACGAAAGAGATCTGCCTTCAGAACAAATTGTTTGCTCGACAATGGTGCTAATCGACGACAACGCGGGCATACAAGCCATCGCGGAAAGGGCGCCACCGGAACACCAATGTTTGATTGTGTTTCAAAGGGACTTGATTTATCAGTTTCAGGAATCACGGGTGGTGATCGCAAAGTTGTTACTTGTTTTCCGAGAGACTTCCTTACCGATGCGAGAAGCCGTTCTTCGTTGATCTCCCGGTAATCGGTCGACGGCCAATCCTCAAGCCCCATCAACATCACGGACAGATGGGGCAAATCGATAATGGATCCAATTCCAAAAGTTGTAAGTATCTGGCTTGGCCTTAACTCGCCAACTCTTGGTCGTTCCCGTTGAGTGCTCATTCTTGGCCTCCATCATTAGCTTCCTGCTCAACGGATTCCACCTGTTCATCAAGATTGTGATCATCCAAGATTAGGAACGATGTGGGCTCAACATCTCGCAGTGAGTTGAGACATGTGAACTCATCCCACGACTCGATGCCGGGTCGTTGTAACAATCCAATTGTCTCACTATCTTTCTTGGACTGATAGCCAAGACGACTACCGCCAGTGAGCAATTGGGCTCTGTTTTTCCAGAACTTCACTTTCTCTTCCAAGTCAACTTTGACTCGATCAGCGGTTTCGTCATCGGCAACGGTTCGTGCCCGCTCAACGATCCACTTGACGGCATCTTGAACAAGCGAACTGTCAAACTCGGTGCCCATCCTCATCGCCGTTTCATTCTTGTTGAACTCAAACGCCTGAAGACGAAGCAAGGATGTCAACAACGCTGCCAACCCCCTGTAGGTTGAACCTTCTGAAAATGGGGTGACAGAGAGAGCCTCGACGTGCTGATAAAATGTTCCATGGTAATGTTCGAACGTTTCGTAATGACTGAGATCCCGAGGACGGGCCCAGTTGTAAACCGTTACAACCAAACCGGGGTGACGACGACCAATCCGGCTAGTGGCCTGAATATATTCAGACGTCGTTTTTGGTTGGCTGCTGCAGACCATCAATCCCAGCCGAGGAACGTCAACACCCACCGAGATCATGTTGGTAGCAAGAAGAACGTCCAATGGCCGGGGTTTAAGATCCTTGTATCCCGTGCCTGTCTTGCCAGCGGTTTTCCGCTTCTGTTCTTCGATGGGATCAAAGATGTTTTCCAACCGATCCAGTGTTTCAGGGATCGCTGCTGATCCTAATCGGGACGTTAGTTCTTTCACTGAATCTGGCGAATAGATAATTCGTTTTGCCAACCCACGATCTTCCATTTTTCCCAACCGTGTGCGAACATCGTCGTCGGTAAGACGCCGCATACCACCGAGCTCACGAAGGCTGTTGAAATAACCAACAAGCGTCATCCAAGGATCAGCAGCCTCACCGTGCTTATCGAACAGCACTTGGCCGCTAGAAAGAAAAGAAACATAAGCACGAATGAGTGCCAGCTTCAGTCGGCGACCGGGAGCACAAATGCCGATGTACTTTCGTCCCGGTGTTTTTTCGGTAGAAGGTCGCTGCAACGAGAAGAAATTGTCTTTGACATCCAATCCGTTCGGTGGAAAAACATTGGTATCGCGCATAAACAAAGCGTGAACCTGTTCCTTGGCTTGGCGAATCGTTGCCGTCGATGCGATTAACTTTGGCCTCACCGGTTTGCCATCAACTTGCCATGTGCAGAGTTTATCGATTGCGGTTTCATAAAGACCAACCAGTGTTCCCAAGGGGCCACTGATCAAGTGCAACTCGTCCTGAATGATCAAGTCCGGTGGACGAAGTGGATTTGCCGGGATTGTTTTGGCAGGTCCAAATTTTCCATCCTTCGTCCTCGGATGCTTACTGGCATCATCTACTTCAGGACTTCGATAGCCATGACGTTCACAAATCCCGTCAACTTGGCCAAACAGCATTTGGGTTTCACCCTTCCACGGCATCTGGGCAAATTTGTCTACGGTGGCAATCAGGAGCGAGGGGAGGTTGCGATAGATTTCTTCATCGACAACAAGAATTGGAATGCCTTCATCGTCGTACTTTTTCGATTGTTTTCGACTGAAAACACATTGCCCGAATTTATCACCACAATAAACGAAGGTTCGTCCACGACCTTTTTGTTGCGTTTCGATCTGATAATGGCGTGTTGAAAAATTAATCTTCGAGCCGCACCACGGGCAGTTTGTCAATTGATGTGGTGAACCGCTTCCCCCAACTGCACCTTGCCCTTTGTATGGAGTTGATCCAACTGACAGCTTCAGTGCTTCCTCGGCATGGGCTGTTCTGTTTGGCGTTGATGCAGAACCAACCCACAATCCAATTCGGAATGGCGTTTTTCCCCATCTCGAATCACCTGCGGTCTCGTGTTCACGCCGGATGAGTTCACACGCACAGATCAGCGCCGTGGCACGTTGAAACTGTTGAAGCGTCAGGAGGCGAAGCGTGTACCGCATTAGAACGGCGATACCGTCTTCGCCAGACCGTCCACCAACCACTCCCTGAAGACGACGAATGCCTAAAGTGAAAGCGGTCAGCCCGAGGTATGCCTCGGTTTTACCACCACCGGTTGGAAACCACAGCAAGTCAGCCATGGCGTCTTCTGATTCACTGCGATCTGGGTGGTCAAGTTTGGCGACCCCCGGCAAGTTCAGCAGGATGAAGGCCAATTGGAATGGATACCATGACCTGTTTACAGCGATGTCAACATCGTTGTAATCGATGTCTTTTCCCCGACGAATACCTTCTGAAAACAACGATCTGGTGCGTTGCCACCACATGGAGTGGTTCATGAACTGAAAGGCTTCTGCAACCTGTTTATCATTTTCAAGAAGGTCGATGCCTTCCTTGATCCGTTCTAATGTTCGTTCACAACTTGCAATCGTCCGATTGGCAGTATCCTGAAAACTTCCCAAGTCTTCGTTGGGATCACTGATCTTTGCCCTCTCTAACTTGATCCAGTCTTCGTATGCCACGAGCAGGGGTTCAAGCATCGAGCGATACTGACTTTGCTTGGCTTCAGTCAGCACTTTCATATCGAGCACGAGACCAGCAAGTTTCGCAAACGCTTGGTTTTGGTCTGCATCCTCTACCGAAGGTGGTGTTGTCTTGGGCACCTCGTAACTGGGAACCACACGAGTCGCTATGTTGGATGCTCGATTTACATCTGCTGGATCAACGTCTGCATGAACCCCTACGCCATGACCAACGGCAAACTCAACATGTCGACGATAAAGCATCGCCAACATTTCATTTTCACGTTTGTATGATTCATCAGTCCCGGGGAGTTCAATCCTGTCCATCCTCTTCTGAAAGACAGAAGCACCATCAGGAGCCTTGACTTCCATTTCGCACTGAAACATCCACAGTGAATCACGATTCGGTGTCTTTGGTGGTGGATCAATACCGCCGTTCACCAAAAAGACGGTCACGCTCCAATGATTGTCACGTTTGCGGATAAGTCCCTTGATATGGGCGTTGGCGAAAGAGGCATCAGCCATGATGGGACCAAAGGAACCCGCTTCCAGTTTGATCTCATGGGGTTCACCGCCACATGGAACTCGCTTCCAAACTTTCTTTGGGGTTCCGTTTTTTGTTTCTAGGAACTCACTAGGAACACGCTCATAAACGCCCCATTTAGGTGTTACGTGTAACTTTGCGGCATCAAGGTCAACACAAAAGGACATTCCCATCGAAGAAGGGAAAATTGCTTTTGCCTGCGGTGCGGAAAGCTCGGTGGGGCCGTCGTCTCCACTTGTGTTGCCACGACCAACCCCTTCGATTCCTAGTTCATCACCGGGAGGAAAATCACCTTCCTGTGTGTCATCTTCCTCATCGATGTCGGCTGTAATTTCTTGGGTTGTTGCAGCGGCTTCATCGTTTCGTTGCTGTGTCGCCAGAATGCCAACGAGGTAGCGGTCACGAATACGCTCATCGACCTCTTCCTCTTCACCACCTACAGGGCCGTGCAGTTCTTTGACGGCCATCTCCTCAATCATGTCACGAAGTGCGAGAGGAGTGGGGATGTCTGCCTTTAGCTTTTCATTCATTCTCGTCATCCTCGCTGGTCTGTGGCTCGGTCACTTCCGGCAAAACCGTGTCAAACCAGAGCATGGAGGCTTCACCATTCATCTTGACAAGTTCCGTCATTTGCCGACTGTGCATGACGGTATTGCGATACTCACAGAACTTCTCCAAGTAACTGCAAAAGTCATCTTTACGAAGGAACATTGTCTCAAACAGCTTCCAGTTTGCACTATTCTCAATGATCGTGCGATAGTCCGATACGTTGACATAATCAAGCTTTGATCGAGGCATGTTCAATTGAAATGGATCAAGGTTCGGATGCTTCTTTAGATCCGAATCGATCCGTTCTTGCGCTAATTCCCGCACTGCTGGTGGAACGGTTTGTTTCCAATACTTTGCGCCAACGTGATGATTCAAAACGTGATGAATACAGTTCCGAAGCCGAGTCTCAAGTTCCTCAATGGCCTGTTGCCGTTCTTCACGACGTGGTGTCGAAATCTCACCGCACAAGCGACCAATTTCTTCTAGGATCAATTCTCCGCGTGCCTTGAGAAAAGCGAGATAATCATTGTTCGAAATACCTGAATCCGCGCCTGTTGGCAGCAGGTGAGTTCGTGCGGCTGCATCGAAATCTGAGTTCTTTACCCGCAAGTCGGGAATGTACTTGTTCGGTTCACCGTCACGAATGCGTTTGTTGAGATCCGCTGGTAGAAAGCAGAAGTTCGGTATGGCATGTATTTCAGCGTTGTCAGGGCCTTCTCGATCTAAAAATGCTTTCGGAAAGATGTGATGCTTCTCGTTGCTCGTGAAATCGGAAATATTGTTAACGAGATCCAATGGCCCGTTGTTCTCGAAGTGGACAGGGTTTCGTGTGGCAAGGAGACAAAGAAAGGCGTTGCGAACGGCCGAGCTGTTCCATGTCATTCGAGTCTTCGCAAGATCACCGACACTCAATCGCACCGAAACCTCGAAAACCGGCAGTTTGCCTTCGATGAGTTCGTCAAACATGAGTTTGTCACGTCCCATTTTTGTCGGCCCACCTGATCCGTAATATTGTGAGAATGACGATCGCCAGAACCATTGCTTTACCCAATCCAAGTGTTCCTGCGGGAGCGACCGTTTTCCCGACTTCATCAAGTAGTAAGCCAGCAGCGTCATGAAAGGGGCATAGGGCAAATAGTCAGCGTTTACGACTCCCATGTTCTTTCGGAGCGTGTCAGCGGCTAACAGTATCGCATCCACTGCGGACTTCCAGTTCTCTTGAATGTCATCTGTTGTTAGGCTGAATTCATAGCGTTCGGTACATTGGCCGTGTTTGAAAAGTGCTAGGAGTTGCGTCACGATAGCAGGCTTGATTGAACCAAAGAGTTTCTTTTCCAGCGGCGCAATTACGTCACTCTTGAATTTCTCCCGCATATCAAAGTCGTCGGTGAAAGTCATCGCCGAGATGAGATCGAATCGATCAAGTCGCTTTCCTGACTGATTGATACGCTGGAATATTTTGCAGACATCGGCGAGTTGCTTATCGCGAACCTCCACAACTGAGGTTGGGTAAGTGCGAAGGACTTCGTAACAACGGTCATAGGCATCTACATACTCCTCGTCGATCTTACGAGAGAGTTTCATTGCTTCCGGCCCCCAGATGTCCGAGACCGACACATATCGTTTGTTATCCGGGGGTCTGTCTTTGAAGTTCTGTTCCTTCAAGTCAAACACGATATGCCGGTAATCCGTACCATTAACACTGCGACCTTTGAGTGTCACATACAATGACGTGATTCTTTGCTGTCCATCGAGGATGAAAGAAACATTGTCGTGTTCCCCGACTTCGGGAATGCCAAGATCGATGATCTGGCGGAACAGATGATTGTGATCTTTTCCGGCGACCCACAGGAAGAATGACCCAATTGGAAACTCCTGATAGATGCTGTCAAAGAGCTCCCGAACTTTGGACTTGGGCCAGACGTATTCTCGCTGGAATTGCGGAATTCTGAAAGTGCCTGCCTCTACGTCTGCAATCAGGTTCAACAGCGTACCGGGCTTTACCTCGATCTTGCGTTGTTGCTTCTGCTGTTGGTTCATGCTTCTCTCCAAATTTCATTTCCTTCATAATCTAGCAGTCCTTGCCGAATGCCACTGTTGATCGCCGACTTGACGGCATTGCGAGCATTCTCTGTGACACGTCGAAAACCAAGGTAGTGAGTGACAGCGTACACGACGTCTTCTCGCTCGTATGTACTCCGTCTTTGCATGACTGAACAAACCACACCACGAAGTTCATCTCGTGTGTAATCCGTCAGTGAGTTGTTTTGCAAGCGGATATAATCACCACCACGTTCAAGGATTTGTCGTCTGATTGCTGCCTTCATGTGTCCCTTCAACGTCGCCTTAATGTTCGCACCGAGTCGTTCGTATCCAAAGTGTCGAGCAACATCTCTCATCAAGTCATCCCTCTCGATCCAACCTTGTCCACGAGACGACTGACGAATTGCCGCCATAACGTCGTTCGTTTCAAGTTGATCAATTGGAACAACTGATTGTTGTTTTGTTTGTTTCTTCTTTCGTTTTATTTTTCTATTACTGAAGCCACCTAGCCATCCTCCGAATCGTCATCGCCGAACAAAGAATTGGTGGCAGGTGCTTTCTTCTTTGCGGATCTATTTCGTGTGGATTTTGTCTTCTTTGCCTTGCCCTTCTTCTTGTCGTGGAGGCCCTGTTTGACTTCTTCGGCGTAGCGATCGTGATTCAGCTTGAGGAGACGCTGGAGGACTTCACGACGAGCGGGCTCGCTGATGGTGAAGCGAATGCCCTGCTTTGTCATATGGAAATTGTGATCGAGAGCGAAATCGTCCCACCCGAAAGCGTTTGCAACCTCATTGTCCAAAACAGTCTGTGCATCACGGAGCGTTTGTACCTCTCTTGAAGTTTCATCTCGATCATGTAGCCGGTTGTACAGGCTTGTGAAACCCTCCTCACGTTCGATCATAATACGACTACGTTCCCTTTCGAATTGGTGAGATATTTCAGATAAGCTGGTCGCCTGTTCTGCTTCTGATTCAAACTCGACATTGACAGGGAACGGAAAAGTCTCGAACAAATCGGTGGGGGCATACCGCAACAACTGAAGGTTGTATGAGGCGTACTCTCGTGCCCACACCTCGTGGAAATTGCTGCTCAATACGCCAAACGTAGACATTGAGTCTGCGATGAAGACAGTAACGGCATCTGAAAAGATGACATTTCCCTCTATGACTGCGAATGCAATGTGCTTAGTTGCTGCCCGTGCGACCACGAGGCCCTTGCCAAGCTTAGAAAACTCTTCGTAAAGCTCTTTCCTGAGTCTCCAGAACTTCCACCAAGGAGCCTTGGCCACGTCCTTCGATTTGGTAAGGCGTTCTTCTCGTACCAATGCCTCCACGATTTGGAGGCACGATGGATAGTCAGAAGCCACGGGGCCTCGGTACCTTACCGGTGCGGAGTTCCGATCCAATGGCCAATCCCAAAAGTTAATCACCCACCGTGATGACTCATTCGTCGGACTGGTATTCAAATCTCGCCCGGTGAGGTAGGGCAACACAACTTCGTTGGTCTCAGGATGTTGTGATAGCTGAAGGTTTGCCACTTGAGGATCGAGGATAAATCCGGTACCCAGTACAATCGAACCTTGATAAGAGCGAGACGCATTAGCTGCCAAGCGTAACGGATTGCCAGTGACATCGCCTTCTTCTGAAAGATTGGGCGTGATTGCGATTACTTCTCTGCCATTTAAGTTCGCTTTTCCTAGCCACGAGTACTTGCTCAACCATATTGGTGTGTAAGTCACACTGGCTGAGCCGACCCAAGTATCTCGTTGTATCGCACGAAAAATTGAACAACCGGCTCCGCAAAGTTTATCAAGGCTTACTTCTCGTGACACACCTTCCGCCACTGCACTTGTTGCCACCATTCCAAAGCAACCCGCACGGCACAGCAGGTGTGTCGCTCTAAGAAGAAAGTATGCGCAGAGGTCAGCATGGCCTTTCGTGTCGTCTGCAATGACAGCGACGATGAACTCTCTATACTCCGGTGTAAATTGAGTGCTGATTTTTCGACCACCCATATACGGCGGATTGCAGACAAACGCATCGAACCCTCCCCGCTTTACGATCACTTCGGGAAACTCCAACGGCCAGTGAAACATTTTCTGGCCACGGCGTTCTTTCTCAGCCTTCTCCCGAAACTCTTCAGTTGAATCGTGTTCGACATACTTCTCAGCCAAGACACCGGCACTACCAATTTTCTCTTGCTTGTCTTTGGCGTTCTCTCCCCAGAATTCAGCAGACACCAATAGATCCGCTGCACATCGAAGACGAGCAATCCTGTCTTCGGCTTCTGCCAACAACGTCTCCTGTGCCTCAACATCCTCAACCGTATTCGATGGCATGTCTTCCAGCTTCAATCGCAACTCAATTGCCTCACTGACTGATTGATCAAGAGGCCCCTTGAACAAAGGTGTGTCAGTGTTGTCAGGCTTCAAGCTGAAATGCTTAAGTTGTTCAATGTCATGAATCCCAACAAGTGAATCACCACAACGAATCGCATGATCCAAGAATTCAAATGGCTTGTCTTTGGCAAGAGTCAACAACCAAAGAGACAACTTTGCCATTTCCGCTGCCAATGGATTTACATCGACACCGTACAAGCATCGTTGAGCAACGATGCGACGAGCGCATGCCTGTCTTTCTTCAGTATCAGCCGGGATGATTTGTTCTGTTGGACCTCCTTCAGAGACTTCACCCAACGGGGTAATTTTTGGCGTGCCCGAAATTTGGTTTTCAACAATCTCCCACGCTTCAGCCAATCGGTCAGACATGTACCGACAGGCTTGGACCAAAAAAGCTCCAGAACCACAAGCCATATCGCAGATTTTGAGATCGAGTAATTCCGCTGCCGTCTTTAACTTCCATTCAGATCTTGATTTGCCCTCTGCCGGTCCTTCGTATACCAACGGTTCCAAGGTGTACTGAACGATGGGCTCTGTGAGTGAACGTGGCGTGTAATGCGTTCCACTCGAACGTCGATCCGTTCCCGCCGTCACATAGACGCTTCCAGATACAACTACTGCTGGATAGCCAAATGTGTCAGTGCGAACCAAACCGGCAAATGGTTCAATTCGCTGCCAGAGTTCTTCATTGCCGTGACAAACCGTTCTGAAGCGACTCGCTGCTTGATCATCAACTTCCGCATTCAACATCTTCTTGATGGTGGCAACCGAAGATCTACCGGTTTCTTTCTTAAGGAACTTGTGAAGTTCCTTTTCATCTTTCTCCGCTAGTTCTTCCAGTTTTGATAGTGGGATCTCTGGCTCGTTGTCACGAGTTCCGGCCAATCCCAACACTGGCTCTGTCGCACGAATAGCAGTGTGGTCCAACAAGCCTTCGTAGACGTGGCCAATTTGTTCAATGTCGAGAGCACGAAAACTGAGCTTGCGTGGTTCGGCGGGTCCACCACCGGGCAATCGCACTTGAAGGACTTGAAGAGCTTCGAGGAGGTGAAGAACGGTTCTGTTGTTTATTGGAAGTGGTTGACTGGGAATAGCACGCCAACTGGTTTTTGGCTCACGACCTTCCAGAAATGGAAAACGATCAGGATCAAAAAGACTTCCACCGTAAGGCGGCAACTTCATTCTTTCATGCTGAACACCACCATAGACAGCACGGAAGGTTGTCAGCAATCGGCTCCAAGCATCATTCCGGCGTTCCAGAATCTCTTCGCCGTGATTGTCTGCTGTTGTTCTTAACTGCTCTCGAAGCGTGGACACCGCATAATTGTCATCGTAAAGTTCATCACCAAGCAGAAGCAGTTCACGTTCCTCAGCACAGAACAGGAATACCAGCCTCATCATGACGGTCAAAGAGGCTTCGTAGAGAACCTTTTCAGGCACGCCGTCCAACAACTTACCGTCATAATCTTGATCGGCTTTGTCCAATGACTGGACCAACACCTCAACCGCTTTGCGGACCTGATAACCAAGTTGGTCTGTAACTTCCTGTTGATCTCCAGCACTTTCAGCCAGAAGAGCTTCAAGTGTTTCTTCATCGGCAACACCGAAGAAACGATGGAGCCCCAACAGATTACGAAATGCAGCAAGAGTCTTTTGTTCTTCAAGCCAGATGGTGGAATACCACGAGGTGTATCCCGACGTTTCACCTTTGGGAGCGTAAACCAGCATCCACTGGTCGCCATTGGTGACGAGCCCCAACGCGACGCCTGTATCCCTTAACAACTGTGTCATGCGGGTATCAGGAGATGCTTTCCATGGCTTCCCCTCAACAACACGGGTCAGCTTTTGACGCAGTGGATAGGTTTGAATGAGCAGCCGTGCTGTTTTGCCATCAGGGTCCATCAGGACCATATCTGGACGCAGGGTTTCCCGATTTTGTGGTTCTTCAATTTCCGCTTTGAGCGTTTGGGGGATGTCCTGACCTTCAAGCAACACGTCGTCAAGTTCGAGCGTGTTTTTCAACACCCACTTGATCCATTGAGTGTGGATGCCGGGATCTGGTTTCAATCCTTGCTGATTATCATCCCATTCATCATGAACTTGTCTGAGAAGGCGAAAATGATCGGGATCATGAGCCTCCAATCCCTGTGGAAACCGACGAACGAGCACCGGTAAACTCAGGAATGGACCTGAGATGTCGAGGAGCGACAGCCATTCGGCGTGGAATCTTGAAATGGACATTGATGTCACTCTTCCTCGTCCGCTTCAGCAAGGTCATCGAAATCGATCTCCGATTCGTTAGACACTGAGAAGCTTGCACCAAGATTGAGATACTCTTG